>Ga0194122_10000335_pt1 | contig 72725 bp, 69 predicted proteins | sample TA2MahCa10mmetaG_FD_155487 | JGI IMG/M metagenome (GOLD analysis project Ga0194122, IMG submission 155487) | Freshwater microbial communities from Lake Tanganyika, Tanzania - TA2015021 Mahale Deep Cast 10m | ecosystem: Environmental > Aquatic > Freshwater > Lake | place: Tanzania: Lake... | reverse complement strand
TTACTACGGTTTCTACTGACGTAACGGCAAGCACCACCTGGTCTGGGGTAATTTTATTGCAGAACAAAGTATTTGTTAAAAACAACGCGACACTTACGATTGCACCAGGAACCATCATTCGTGGCGACTATGCAACTCAAGGGACGCTGATTATAACACGTGGTGCAAAGATTGTTGCCAATGGAACCGTAGCGAATCCCATTGTATTCACTTCAAATCTAGCGCCAGGAAACCGAAACGAAGGAGATTGGGGTGGTTTGGTAATTTTAGGATTGGCCAAGAACAATCAGCCGGGAGGAATTGCGAACATTGAAGGAATTCCCCCCTCTACAGATACGCAGTTTGGAGGCAACTTTGACAACGACAACTCCGGAAGTTTGCAATACGTTCGCGTTGAATTTTCAGGAATTCCCCTAGAGCCGAACAAAGAGTTAAACGGAATCACCTTTGGATCGGTAGGTTCAGGAACCGTGGTAGATTACGTTCAAGTTTCGCACTGCGGCGACGACTCGTTCGAGTGGTTTGGCGGTACTGTGAATTGCAAGCACCTTATTGCATACGGAGGTTTGGATGATGATTTCGACTGCGATTTCGGTTTCCGTGGGAAAGTTCAATTCGCGCTTTCAATCCGAGACAAAGATTTATCCGATGCTCCGGGAGATTCTAACGCTTTTGAGTGCGATAACGATGCGACAGGCTCTACCGCACAACCAAAAACACGTCCAATCTTTTCAAACGTAACCTTGGTTGGACCTAAAGGAAATGGAAGTATTGCCCTTCCCGTTGGAGAGAAATTTGAAAAAGCATTCCGTTTGAGAAGAAATTCTTCGGTTTCCGTTTTAAACTCTTTGGTGACAGGATGGGAAAAAGGTTTATCCATTGAAGGTGCACCCGTAGTGGCCAACATGAACGGAGACTCCATGGTTTTTGTTAACAACATTTTGACCAATTTCGCAACACCTACTTGGAGTTCTAATAATACCAACACGGTATACAATTCCGGGGGTGCCAACGGAACTTGGTACAACAGCTGGTGGGGATTAGACGGAAACGACTCTACACAAACGCTAGCTCAAGTGAATTGGGTGAACATCTTCACCGCTCTTGGAACAACTCCCGATGCTCGCTTAAATGCAGGTTCTGTGGCAGCAACAGGGGCAACATTCACGAACCCTAAATTCTTTTCGGTTGCCGCGCCAGTTGTTGCTAACGTAACGTATTGCCAAGGAGCGAATGCGGTGGCTCTTACTGCTACTACTACCGGCGGAAATGCTGCTTATTGGTACACGGCTCCGTCTGGAGGTGTTGGTTCAATGGTTGCACCCATCCCTTCTACCTCAGCTGCAGGAACTTTCAATTTCTACGTAAGTCAGAAAAACGCTGCAGGTGACGAAAGCCCTCGCGTTATGATTACGGTTACCGTAAATGCTTTACCTGCTACTCCAATTATCACTGCTAACGGTTCTACTTCATTGTGTACAGGAAGCTCTGTGGTATTAAGCTCTTCTTACAACAACGGAAACGTGTGGTCAACAAGTGCTACAACACAAACCATTTCGGTAAACAGTACTGGTGCATATACCGTAACGCATACCGACGCAAACGGCTGTTCATCTACCTCCACCACAACGATTGTAAACGTGAGTGCTGCTCCAGCTCCTACGGTACAAGCAAGTGCTGTTGAGGCGTGTATTGGCGACACCGTAATGTTGACGGCTTCTGCTTCAGATTCTTATGTTTGGTCAACCGGTGATACTACCCAAAGCATCATGGTAACGTCTACTACCAACAACATCACGGTAACCACTACCAATGCCATAGCATGTAACGGTGTTGGAAGTTCCACACCAATTAGCATAACATTCAACGCGGCTCCAACAGCAGCTGGTTCTTTCACCACCAACGGAAACGTGGTTACGTTCGCGAATACATCAACGGGAGCCACATCGTACTCTTGGGATTTTGGTGACATGACCAATTCAAGCGCAGCTGCACCTTTGCATGCGTACGCAGCCAACGGAACGTATACTGTTACCTTAACAGCTATCAATGGAAACTGCGAGGATGTAACAACCCTGACGGTGAATATCGCAGTTTCCTTGGACGAAATGCCAGGAGTATCCTTGAACTTGGCTCCTAACCCAGCAACGACAACTTTCACGGTTATGTTGAACGGAGCTAGCCTTGAGCAAGTAACGTTGATTGACGGGTTTGGAAGAACGGTTGCAACAAGCAACGCCGCTGTTCTTTCCTTAGAAGGAATCGCAAACGGAGTTTACCATGTAATGGTTCAAACCAACCAAGGAAACGCCATTCGTAAATTGGTGGTTAACCAATAATCATTAACCTTATACAGGGGGGAATTGCCCCCCTTTTTTTGCTATGGAAACGAATAAAGGGCATGTAATTTTACTGGTGGACGATGAGCAGGATATTCTCGAATTTTTATCGTACACCCTGCATAAGGAAGGATATATGGTTTTCACGGCAACCAATGGGGAGGAGGCTGTTAAAAAAGTACAGGAAATACCCCCATCCCTCATTTTGATGGATGTGATGATGCCACAAATGGACGGCATTGAAGCATGTCAAATCATCCGTAAGGACCTCAGCATTAATCAACCCATTATCGCTTTTTTAACCGCTCGTGCCGAAGATTATACTCAAATTGCAGGTTTCTCCGCGGGAGCAGACGATTACATCAACAAACCCATTCGACCACGTTTATTGATTAGTAAAATTCAATCTTTACTGCGTCGTCTATCCACGGGCAGCACTCCCGCTGGTGGGGCGCAACAACCAGAAATCCTGATCGACAGGAATCGTTATGTTGCGGTTGTTGGACAGCAAGAATTTCAATTGCCAAAGAAAGAGTTCGAATTGCTTGAATTATTGGCCAGTAGACCGGGAAAAGTATTTAACCGGGAACAAATTTTATCGTTGGTATGGGGAAACGAAACGGTGGTAGGTGAGCGAACCATTGACGTTCACATTCGAAAACTACGCGAAAAACTTGGAGAATCGTATATTCGTACCATCAAAGGTGTTGGATATGCCTTTGACCAAGCATGAAACTGGATAAGCCTGATTATTTCTTAATCCTTGTTTGCATCGCCTCCGCATTAAGCGGCTTTGCAATTTTATGGGTTTCAACATATTTCGAGTTGAGCCTTATTGTTTCGCTAGGGCTGTTCATCCTGTGTGGATGCCTGTTATTTATTAGTTTAACGCTTGGGATTCGTCATTTTTTCGAAGTTCGTTTGGACAACATTTTCAAAATCGTACAAACCCCTCCCAAACTCGAGGGGAAAAAATTATCGGATTTATTTACTGAGGCGGAAGATTATGTAGATCGGATTTCTGCCGACAAGCAAGAAGAAATTAAAGCCCTACAATCGCAGGAAAATTTTAGAAGGGAATTTATAGGTAATTTATCCCATGAACTAAAAACACCAGCGTTCTCGATTCAAGGATACATCGAAACGCTAATCGCTGGTGCAGCCGAAGACCTAGAAATGCGGGACAACTTTTTGGAGCGAGCCAGAAGAGCCACCGACCGAATGATTCAACTTTTGGAGGATTTAGATAATCTTTCAAGCCTTGAAAATCCTCAGTTGGCCATAGAAATTCGTCCATTTAACCTTACGGAGCTCATTCAAGAAACCTTTGAATCCCTGCATTGGATGACAAAGGAGAAAAATATTAGCCTTTTGCTGGGTGGGGAATACGGACCAACAATGGTCAATGGGGATAAAAAACGCATTTCGCAAGTATTGGTTAATCTGACGAAAAACTCCATTCTATATGGTACACAAGACGGCCAAACGAACATATCGTTAACTGCTATCGAAGACTTTATGTTAATCGAGGTAAAAGATAACGGCATCGGCATTGACCCTAAACATTGGCATCGACTTTTCGAACGCTTTTATCGGGTAGAGCAAAGTCGAAATCGACACGAAGGTGGCACCGGTCTGGGCTTGGCCATTGTAAAGCATATTCTCGAATTGCACGGGCAAACCATTACCATGCGTAGCACCGTTGGTGAGGGCAGCACCTTCTCCTTCTGCCTTCCAAAAGCTGACAAATCCATAACCTTGAGTTCAAAAGGAGTTCCCATAAAATAAACCGTTTCTTTTTCGGTACCTTTGCGCCATGTCTACGTCGGGGAACTTCAACCACCTGTTACTTCGTCTTTTAAAAGAGGTTCGACCCTACCGAAAACTTCTCATAATTTCCTTCACCTCGGTGTTATCCCTGGCAATTCTGGGACCTCTAAGGCCCTGGCTCATTGGAAAAGCAGTCGACCAATATATCGTCAAAACTTCCAATTCCACGCTTCTTCTGTATTTTCTTGTTGGAGTTTTTGGAATATTAGTGCTCGAATCGGTGTTTATTTGGTTGGGCGCTTTCTATTCCAATCTTTTAGCTCAGTCGGTGATTCGGGATTTACGAATTCGAGTGTATAATAAAATTCTTCGCTTCAAGGCATCCTATTTCGACAACACTCCTGTTGGTGTTTCCGTAACGCGGATCGTAAGCGATGTGGAAGCTATTTCAGAAGTTTTTTCCTCTGGACTTATGGAAATCCTTGGCGATTTAGTAACCTTAGTTGTTATCCTCGGGTTCATGTTTTACGTAAATTGGGAGTTGACCTTGCTGGCTCTCATCCCCATCCCAATCCTTATTGTTGCGACCCGCATTTTTGCCCGAGCTATGAAAAAGTCATTCCAAATGGAGCGCACTCAAGTTTCGCGCTTAAACACCTATGTTCAGGAGCACCTCATGGGAATCAGCCTCATTCAGTTATTTAATCGCGAACAAAAAACGAGTTTAGAATTCGAGGAAATAAATCGAAAACATCGTCAAGCACACATTAACGCCGTATGGGCCAATTCCATCTTTTTTCCCGTGGTGGAGCTATTGAGTTCTCTCTCCATCGGATTTTTACTGGTTTGGGGAGCCCTAATGGTAAGCGGTAAAAGTAAAACCGAACTCACGCAACTTTACGGCACTATTATTTCCTTTACGCTGTGGATCCAACAACTCTACAGACCTATTCGTCTATTGGCTGATAAATTCAATATTATACAGCGAGGTGCTGTCCGTGCGGAGCGCCTCTTCGCCATTTTGGACGACGACGGCAATTTAGAACGAGAAACCACTTCCGACCACAAATTCATTAATGGGGACATTCAATTTGATAATGTTTCCTTCGCTTACGAATCAAATCCTCAAATAATCCGCTCTCTTTCACTGAACATTGAAACCGGAAAAATGACCGCGATTGTTGGGGCAACCGGCTCAGGAAAAACGACACTCATTCATTTACTTGGCAGATTTTACGATCCTCAAGAGGGCAAAATAACCATAGGTGGGGTGGATATTCAGAACATTTCGCGCGATTCCCTGAATCGAAACATTGGTTTCGTGCTTCAGGACGTGTTTCTTTTTTCAGATACCGTTTTCAACAACATTACTTTGGGCAACCCAACCATTACACGAGAAGAGGTCATTAAAGCATCCCAGCAAATCGGAATTCATGATTTTATACAACAGCTTCCCGGGCAGTATGATTATGTCATTGGAGAGCGTGGCGGAACTCTTTCGACGGGCCAACGCCAATTGTTAGCATTTGTTCGAGTAATCGTGTATGAACCGAGAATATTAATTCTGGACGAAGCGACTTCGAGCGTAGATAGCGAATCGGAATTGTTAATTCAAAAAGCCATTTCAGAGGTAACAAAGAATCGTTGTTCCATCGTCATTGCACACCGCTTATCTACCATCCAACGAGCCGATCGTATTTGCCTCATGGAAAAAGGTCAAATTATCGAATCGGGTACTCATAAAGAGCTTCTTTCGGCCAAAGGAGCTTACCATCAATTATTTGAAAAACAATACACCAATCAACCATGAATTTTAAAATTGGGGGAGTCCCCGAGCACTTTAATTACCCTTGGCGTTTAGCCATTGAAAGTGGAGCCTTTAAGGATTTAAATATTTCATTACACTGGTCTGACATGACCGGAGGAACAGGCCAAATGATCAAGGGACTAGAAACCGGTTCCTTGGACATCGCCGTATTGTTGTCGGAAGGAATATCAAAAGCGATCCTTCAAGGCGTCAAGGCGAAAATCATCGAAGTGTACGTTAACAGTCCCTTACAATGGGGGATTCACGTTCCTTTAAAGAGTATGAGTAACTCGCTGCGGGACTTAACAGAACCCAAGTTTGCCATTTCCCGTTTTGGTTCGGGATCGCACCTTATGTCCTACGTGCTTGCCAAAAAATTTGGCATTCCTTATTCTCAGCTGAAATTCAACGTTATAGGCGATGTTTATGGTGGAATTTGGGCACTTGAACATCAAGAAGCCGACATTTTTTTATGGGAAAAATATACCACCTCTCCCTTTGTCCAAAAAGGAAGCTGTAGGGTAATTGGACAAATTGACACCCCATGGCCTTGCTTTGTCATTGCTTGCCGAGATAGCTTATTTACCGAACATTCGGAAATCATTCATGCAATGATTAACCTCGTTAAATCCGTGGCAAAGCAAGTTAAAAACGATCCTCAATCGCCCGAAAAATTAGCCTGGCGTTACCACCTCAAAGAAAACGAGGTAGGCCAATGGTTGCAAGAAACCGAATGGAACCTTAACGAAGTTTCTTTGGAAGACGCTCTGCGAAGTACGGTTGAATTTCTTGCCGAATCAGGACTTATTCTACCCCACGAACAAGAACAATGGCAAAAGAAATTATTTTAACTTTTTACTTGTTTTTATACGGTTTTTCCTTGGCTCAAAGCGGTTGTACCGACCCTCAAGCGAACAACTTTGACCCGAGCGCTATTATCAACGACGGGAGTTGCAGTTATCCTGCGACTTCGTACTCCATGTCTTTAATCAACAACCTAAACGATCAGGTACAAGAGACTTCAGGCCTTATTCGAACGGGCAACTTCCTTTACACCTTCAATGATTCCGGCAGCAATACAAACATCCATGAATTGGATACGGCAGGAACAGTGCTTCGAAGCATTGTAGTAACTGGAGCAACTAACGTAGATTGGGAAGCCATAACCTGCAATTCTACCCACGTTTTTATTGGCGACTTTGGCAACAATTCAGGAAATCGACAGAATTTATGCGTATATCGGTTTTCGAAAAGCGACTTAATCCAAGACACCATTGTTACCGAAAAACTTCCTTTTTTTTGGTCGGATCAGTTCCAATTCATGGCACAACCCAATGCGCATGACTTTGACTGTGAAGCCTTTTTGGCACGAGAGGACTCCTTGGTGCTCTTTTCAAAAAACTGGTTGAATTTATACACTCGACGATATGTATTGCCCGTCTATTGGAACGATACAATAGCCGCTATCTTGCGAGACAGTTTTTTTGTGGACGGACTCATCACCGATGCCAGCTTATCGCCTGACCAAAGCCGAACCTTTCTGCTGGGCTACAAAAACAACGGGAATAATTTCTATACCAGTTTTATTTGGAATTTATGGGATTATCCCAACGGACAGGTTTTTTCAGGAAACAAACGCCGCATTGAAATTGGCAACGTTCTCAGCGTATCCCAAACGGAAGGTATCGCCCTGATTTCGAACCAAAGCGGGTACGTAAGTTCCGAGAAAGTGGTTTCGTTTGTTACCCTTGCGCCCAAACTCTTTAAGTTCAATTTCGAAGCGTATTTTAACAACCTTAACATCCCTAAAATCTTACCTCAATCGATGTATGAACTCATTCCCAATGCAAAAGAGGGAAGCTATGAAATCTTCATTAAAGGCCCCTATAAGGTGGCCGAATTGAAGGATATCCAAGGAAAACGAATTGCGTTCGAGACCTCGGGACAACGAATAGTCACCCATTTCCAAGGTCAAGTCGTTCTGCAAATTGACGGAAGTTCGGCCTTACTATATTTGCCTTAATCGCGTCTAAAATGGGTGGCTGATGCTTGTGCAGCAGGCATAATTACCAGGTCGTGAATGGAAACATGGGGCGGTCGAGTAACGATAAATCGAACCGTTTCGGCAATGTCTTGGGCCACAAGAGGTTGAAATCCTTGGTAAACTGCTTTAGCGGCTTTTGAATCGCCCTTAAATCGCACCAAAGAAAATTCGGTTTCAGCAGCCCCAGGGGCAATGGAAGACACCCGAATTCCATGAGGTAATAAATCGATCCGCATCGATTTAGTTAAGTGATCTACAGCCGCTTTGGTGGCGCAATATACATTGCCCTGAGGGTAGGCCTCTTTTCCAGCAATGCTGGTGATATTTATGATGATTCCCGTATTTCGAATTTTCATCCAAGGAAGTACCGCTTTGGTTACGTAGAGTAAACCCTTCAAATTAGTATCAATCATTTCCTCCCAATCGCTTAACAAGCCTTCGTCAATGGTATTTCTTCCTGCTGCTAACCCCGCATTATTTACAAGAACTTCCACGCGCTCTTTAATGCTTGAGTCCACCTGATTACACCATTGTTCAACAGCCTTGACATCGCGCACATCAAGGCAATGTGTGATAACATTTGGGTTAATCCCCAACAACTGTTGTTGAAGTGCTTCCAGGCGATCTTTCCTTCGCGCCAACAGAATCAAACCAAACCCCTCTTCGGCCAACACCCGAGCAATAGCCGCCCCAAACCCAGAAGAGGCACCTGTTATAATCGCATAGCTAACCATCGTGTAATTTTAAGATTATTGAAAAACATTAAAACGTTGTGGTGCTGTAAATGGACCAACGCAATTATCAAAAAAGGAAGGGCGGGGGCTTTATACCGAACCATTGCTCCAACTACTGGTGCCGTCATCCCGATTAAGGAAAAAACCGTAAAACTGAACATGAGCATCGCAAAGGTCCAAATAGGCATTTTTTTTCGTTGAATCATCCCAATAACGGCTCCTAAAATCAGCAACAACAAGCCTGAATTTTCTATGAACGCCATCCAAGAAAGTCCATTTTTTAACATCCCCAACGTTGGATAAATCAAGGTGTTCCACAGGCCTAAGGGAACCAATTTCAATAAGGTACTCCATGCTCCATCCATTGGAATGACCCATATTTGACTACCTGCATTCACCGATTTAGCCATTTGAATGAAATCAAATTGTTTGCCTTGCATGGTGGAAAGCAGACTCCATTGGGGAAGGATTAATTGCGTTGTAAAATACAATGATAACAAGATCACGAACGTCCCCACCCCGGCAACCCACCATGATTTCCAACGGTGGTAAAAGCCATAAAACAAGACCATGGGGACTAAAGCCAACAGTATATAAATCTTTAAAAACAGCAACATATAAAGCGTCCAGCATCCCAACACCCCAAATCGGAGTTCCCATTTTTTAGAAAGCACCAACAGCGAATACAAAAATCCCCCCAGGGAGAACATCAGCAGGGATTCTTTCAAGATCCCACTGGACCAAAAAAGCGTCGATGGGATTAAAAAAGCCGCGACAAACGCTGTGAGTTTCTGCGCATTGAAATGCAATAAAAAGGCGTAAATCCAATAAGAACCGACGGAAGAAAGGAACAAGAATAAGACTAAATTCAACCCGTACACCCCTCCGGTCATCAAATTCATGAGCGCATTAACCCGAATAATAACGCGGTTGTCATTGGACAATCCGTGATCGTAAGAGCGAAACCAATAATTTAAGCGATTCAAATACGGTAAATCCGATTCACTCCAAGTTCCTGCTAAAATTCTGCAAAATGCTGACGGATTTTCCGACGCGATTAAACTTAATTTCTTGGAGTCATCGAAATACTTAAAAATATCTGCTTCGCCGCGTTTGGGATAGACGTTGGTGTAAACGTACACAAGCACCAGAGCTGAAAGACCTTTAGCTGCCCATGCAACAATTCTGCCGAAAGGAGCAAGTTTTGGAAAGGCTTTTGAAAAATGCAACATCACCCCCAAGACAACAAACACCGTAATGCTTAAAAGGTACGACATCGACGACAAAAATACCAATTTTATGCAGGTTTTAAGACAAATTGCAAGGTTGAAACGTGTGACTTATGTCAAAGTGTCACAAAATAAGGGTTGGTATGCATGTTGCTATGGGCTACATCTAAAAGTAACTAAATGAGAACAGGACAGATTAACGTTCAAACAGAGAACATTTTCCCAATTATTAAAAAATTCCTTTACTCCGATCATGAAATTTTCCTTCGAGAATTAGTTTCCAACGCAGTGGACGCAACGCAAAAACTAAAAGTGGTAGCGGCAAACGGGGAATACAAAGGAGATTTAGGTGATTTAAAGGTAGAAGTCATATTAGATCGCGAGGCAAAAACCATTACCGTTCGAGATAGTGGAATCGGAATGACCGATGATGAAATCGACAAATACATTAACCAAATCGCTTTTTCCGGGGCCGAAGAATTTGTCAACAAATACAAAGATAAAGAAGGCGCTGAACAAATTATCGGCCACTTTGGCCTTGGCTTTTACTCCGCGTTTATGGTGGCAGAACGGGTTCAGATTCGAAGTTTATCTAAAAACAAAGGGGCCAAAGCTGTGCAGTGGGAAAGCAACGGTTCTCCGGAATACACCCTTAGTGAAATAAAGAAGAAAGAAAGGGGCACCGATATCGTCTTGTACCTCAACGAAGAAGCCGAAGAATTCAACGATAAAAACCGAATTCAAGGCATCCTATCCAAGTATTGTAAGTTTTTACCTATTCCCGTATTCTTCGGTACAAAAACCGAATACGTAGATTCACCGGAAGGTGAGAAAGACGATAAGGGCAACGTTAAACGGGTGGCGATCGAAGTCCCGAACCAAGTCAACAATGTCAAACCTGCCTGGACGGTTGCACCGGCCTCCCTGACTGAGGAAGATTACCAAAACTTTTACCGTGAGTTATACCCAAATACCTTTGATACCCCGCTGTTTAATATTCATCTCAACGTAGACTATCCATTCAACCTTACGGGTATCCTGTACTTCCCAAAAATTAAAGAAAACGTCGAGGTTCAGCGCAACAAAATAAATCTCTACAGCAACCAAGTATTCATTACTGACAGCGTTGAGGAAATTGTACCTGAATTCTTGACCCTACTGCATGGAGTGATCGACTCTCCGGACATTCCCTTAAACGTATCGCGCTCCTACCTCCAAAGTGATTCCAACGTGAAAAAAATTTCCTCACACATCACCAAAAAAGTAGCGGATAAGCTGGCTGAAATGTTCCAGAAAGACCGTAAAGACTTTGAGGAAAAATGGAGCGATTTATACCTTTTTGTCCAATATGGTATGCTTTCCGATGAAAAGTTTGCTGAAAAGGCAAAATCCTTCTCGCTGTTGAAAAACATCGACGGAACATTTTTTACGCTGGAAGAATATCTGGAAAAAACTAAAGCATTACAAACCAATAAAAGCGAAGAGCAAATAGTGCTCTATGCTTCCGATTCGGAAGGACAATATTCGTACGTAAAGCAGGCAAAAGACAGAGGCTACGATGTCGTGGTTCTCGATGGACCACTTGCCCCCCATTGGATTCAAAAGCTCGAGCAACAACACGAAAAAGTACGTTTTTCCCGCGTAGACTCCGACAGCCTCGACAAATTGATTGATAAGGGCGAAGAAATCCCTTCAAAACTGAGCAAATCCGAAGAGGAAAAGTTGAAGCCCTTATTCGAAGAAGCCGTAAACAAGGAAAAATATACCGTTCAATTGGAAAGCATGCCCGAAAGCGAGGCACCCATCATCATTACGCAACCCGAATTCATTCGCAGAATGATGGAACAGCAACGTATGGGTGGTGGTGGTTTTTACGGCGCTTTTCCGGAAATGTACCAAGTGGTAGTGAATGAAAATCACCCGGTCATGGGTAAGCTATTAAAAATGAAAAGCCCAAGGCAAAAAGATACGGTCAAGCAACTGGTGGATCTTGCCATGCTTTCCCAAGGATTGCTTAAAGGGGAGGCGTTAACGGATTTCATCCACCGCTCAGTTAATGGAATGGTAGAATCTTAGTAATTTTATCCCCAAAAAAAGCTTGTACAAGTGGTTCTTGGGCTTGGGCCTGCTCATTCTTACCGGAAAAACCCGTTTTGCCGTCATTGGGTTTATCATTGGTAGCATTATCGACTTTGTAAGCCGAAGAAACGCTGCCTCCCCCCAATCGTCGGGCTACAGCAATACAGGCTTTGATTATTACCGTCAACGCTCTACGCAGTACGACTTCCCCACCATGCTAATGGCCTTATCGGCCGTAGTGATGAAAGCCGATGGAACGGTGAAACGCGTTGAATTGGACTATGTCAAAAGCTTTTTCAACGCCCAATTCGGCAACCAATTCACGACCCAACACTTGCAAGTACTGAAGCATTTTTTAGACAGCGGGAACATTCCCGTGAACGAAATTTGCTCCGATATCCGCTCCCGACTAGCTCTGGAAGCGCGCATTCAATTGGTGCACTACCTGTTTTCCATAGCTAAGTCTGATGGGCACGTGGACGATGCAGAAGTGCGCATCATCCAAGAGCTGGCCAACAAATTAGGTGTACCCGCATTGGAATTTGACAGCCTGAAAAATATGTTTTATCGCAGTGCGGACTCCGACTATAAAATTTTAGGCATCAATGCCAGCGCAAGCGATGAAGAGGTGAAAAAAGCCTACCGAAAAATGGCCACAACCTTTCACCCAGATAAAGTATCGCAGTTAGGGCCGGAATACGAAAAGGGGGCGAAGGAAAAATTCCAACAAATTCAAGACGCGTATGAAAACATCAAGAAGAAACGCGGGATAAAATGATCAATGGGTTTTCGTCATGCTTTCCGGAACGCAAATAATAAAATCGGCTCTCCCCAGGTGTTCTTTTTCCAAGCGATGAATGTTGCGTTGTGTTACCGTTGAAACGGTGGTGATGCGCAAATCCGGTTTGGACTTCAACAAATACCACATAATTCCTTGGTAAAAATCGCTGTGGTACGCTCCGTTGTAATGGACAAAAAAAGAGGTCGATTTCATGTTGCGCAGAATAAATTTTGCCATGGTTGCATCTTTAAACGCTTGGCTTTCCAACATGTAACTTCCCCCCATTGCTGCGGGCATGTGGGAAGTCATCTGTTTCAATGCTTGATATTGGCTGAGGGTGGTATCAATTTCAAAATAGGGATCTGCCATTTGTTGTAAAAGAGCGGGCGTTAAGGTATCAAAAGCCTTACGGCCTTTTTTAAACATCAAACTAGCATACTTGCGTTGAACATTCGTTGCAACGCATAAAAGTTGGTGTTCTTTGGCAAATTCCACCAAAGGAGCATAGTCCGTTTCGTAATTTGGCCACAATCGTAAGGAATCTTTCAACCTTTTCTCAGGAAATGCCCCCTGCAAGTAGCGCATCAATACCGTTTGCTGATCTTGTTCAAACATTTCAAATCCCAACATAAGGTGGGTACCGTGTTGAGCGAATGCATCTTGCGTTAATTCGAACTGCAACCAATGCGTAATGGGATTATCGTGAAACTCCCCAAAAAGCACGAGATTTCCATCAAGTGCCCGAGCTTTCAACGCTTTATATTTGACGACCTTCCCCTTACTGTTAAACAGCGCAAAAGCTTTATCATGTTGCGCATGCAGCGCCATCAAGCCCATTAAAAAAACGGAAAACAAGAAGAAACTTTTCATTTACTGGAAATATTTCAACGAAAATAAGAACTTTCTAAGAACTAAAATAAGCGGCAAAGGCCCTTTGAATATGCTTGGATTGAACTGATTCCACTACCTCGGCGCAAAATGCGCCTACCAGCATTTCCGTGGCTTTCTCTTTAGAAATGCCTCTCGCCTGCAGGTAAAAAAGGGCTAGCGCATCGAGTTGCCCTGTGGTAGAACCGTGCGAACATTTCACGTCATCGGCGTATATTTCCAGTTCCGGTTTTGCGTTAATGGAGGCAGCACTTGAAAGCAGTAAGTTCCTATTGGACTGAAAAGCATTTATTTTCTGCGCATGTTGATATACCTTAACCTTTCCGTTGAAAACCCCAGCGGCTTTTCCCTTCATTACCCCTCTATAATTCTCATCTGAGCTTCCGTTGGGAGCCATGTGGTGAACGAAGGTATGGTTGTCGATAAGGTGGTTTTCACCTCCTAAAAATACGCCGTACAATTTTGTGTGGGCTGCTTCGCCTTGTGAAAACACCTCTACATCATTTCGCGTGAAATGGGTATTCACCGTAAGGGTATGTAAACAAAAAGTGCTGTGGCGCTCCTGGTAGATTCGTTCGTTGTAAAAACCATAATGAGTCCCCTGGGTATTCTGCCACTTGTCTACGTGTACGTGTGCGCTTTCAGCTATAAAAAAATCGACCAAAATATTGGCATAAGCCTCTTGCCCTTGCCCCTCATAGAGCAATTCAAATTGTACCTTCGAATGGGGTTCAACGTTGATTTGATGGTGAAGTACCATGGCAAAATTTTCTCCTTTGGCGCGATGGATAATTCGAATAGGTTTTGGAATTTCATAGCCCGCTTTAATGGTCAAGCAGGCTCCTCCTTGAGCCGCTAACGTGTTCAAGTACTGCACATGTCCACAGGTGGTGCATGCCTGCCAATCCTCGGGTGCAAGATTTCCGGCCGATTCAATGATTAAACCCTCAACAGGAGCAGCACAGAACCAGCCGTGTGGTTCAAAAATAACATCAATGGTTTCAGAACATTCTGAAGGTTCAGGTTGCTGATAATGCGCCAGCGGAGACAACTGCAAAGCTGCAACTCTTGCAAGGCGGGTATATTTCCAAGCTTCGTCGCGGGTAGTCGGAAATGAGGCTAAGCGCTCAATCCCGTCCTTGGCTTCCCGCGAGAGAGGTTCAGGCATTGCCAAACGAGTATCCCCCAATTGCTCTCTAAATGCTATTAAATTCCCCATCATGCCTTGACCCAATCATAGCCTTTGTCCTCCAATTCTAAAGCCAATTCTTTGCCTCCTGTTTTAACAATTCTCCCATCGAAAAGTACATGAACAAAATCTGGAACAATGTATTCGAGTAAGCGCTGGTAGTGGGTAATTACCAAGGTTGCATTTTGACCCGTTTTAAGCGTATTTACCCCTTGAGCAACGGTTCTCAAGGCATCGATATCGAGACCTGAATCGGTTTCATCTAAAATAGCCAGTTTTGGTTCGAGCATGGCCATTTGAAAAATTTCGTTGCGCTTTTTTTCTCCTCCGGAAAACCCCTCATTCACCGCGCGAGAGGCTAAGGAAGCGTCTAACTCAACCAGGGCGGATTTTTCTTTAACTAAAGTTAAAAATTCCTTCGCTGAAAGCGCTGGTAGGCCGCGGTGTTCTCGAATCTCATTCATCGCTGTCTTTAAAAAATTCACATTCGATACCCCTGGAATTTCTACGGGATACTGAAAAGCCAAAAAAACACCCTCCCTTGCACGGTCCTCGACCGAAAGTTCCAACAAGTTTTTACCATCAAAAGAAATTTCGCCAGAAGTAACCTCATAATCTTCCTTACCTGCCAAAACACTGGCTAAGGTACTTTTACCCGTTCCGTTGGGCCCCATAATTGCGTGAACCTCCCCTGCCTTGATGCTTAAATTCAGGCCTTTTAAAATTTCAGTTCCGTTGATGGATGCGCACAATGATTTAATCTCTAACATATCTTTTGATTCTTCTAACCAACACTCCCCTCTAGGCTGATACTTAATAATTTTTGGGCTTCAACGGCAAACTCCATGGGCAATTGGTTCAACACTTCTTTGCAATAGCCGTTGACAATTAGGCTGATGGCCTTTTCCTCGCTAATGCCCCTTTGTTGGCAGTAAAATAATTGATCTTCGCCGATTTTGGACGTTGTTGCTTCGTGTTCAATTTGCGCTCCTGCATTTTTACACTCAATGTAAGGAAAGGTATGAGCCCCGCATTCGCTGCCCATGAGCAAAGAATCGCATTGGGAAAAATTGCGCGCATTTTCCGCTTGAGCATGAATTTGTACCAACCCTCGGTAGGAATTTTGCGAGTTTCCTGCAGAAATTCCTTTCGAAATGATGGTGCTTTTCGTATTTTTTCCTAAATGAATCATTTTGGTACCTGTATCCGCTTGCTGAAAATTATTGGTAACTGCTACCGAGTAGAATTCCCCTACAGAATGGTCTCCCTTTAAAATGCAAGAGGGATATTTCCAAGTGACAGCAGACCCTGTTTCCACTTGTGTCCAGGATATTTTCGACTGCGTTTCACACAATCCTCGTTTGGTAACAAAATTAAATACACCCCCTTTGCCCTCTTTATCTCCTGGATACCAATTTTGAACGGTTGAATATTTTATTTCCGCTCTTGCCAATGACACTAATTCCACCACTGCAGCGTGCAGTTGATGCTCATCTCTTTGCGGTGCCGTACACCCTTCTAAATAAGACACGTAAGAGTCTTCGTCAGCTACCACCAGGGTGCGTTCAAATTGCCCCGTACCTCCTGCGTTGATGCGAAAGTAGGTCGACAATTCCATAGGGCATCGAACTCCTTTGGGTATGTAACAGAACGACCCGTCGGAAAATACAGCAGAATTCAGCGCTGAATAATAGTTATCGGTCATTGGAACGACCGTTCCGAGGTATTTTTTAACCAAATCGGGGTGCTCTTGTACTGCTTCTGAAAAGGAACAAAACACAATGCCCAATTCGGCCAATTTGGCTTTAAATGAAGTGCCTACCGAAACAGAATCCATCACAAAATCCACAGCTACACCGGTAAGTCGTTGTTGCTCTTCTAACGATATCCCCAATTTCGTCATGGTCTCTTTCATTTCTGGGTCAACGTCATCCCAAGACTCATACTTTTTACGTTGCTTGGGCGCTGCGTAGTAGGAGATGGCTTGAAAATCAGGTTTTTGATACGCTACGTGTGCCCATTCAGGTTCTTTCATAGATTGCCAAATGGCGAATGCTTTCAAGCGAAAATCGAGCAACCATTCAGGTTCCTGCTTCTTTTCTGAAATCCAACGAATGACATTTTCGTCTAAGCCCGCAGGAACAACTTCTGAAGCGATATCTGAAACAAAGCCATAGCGGTACTCTTGTTTATTAAGATCTTCCGCTAATTCGTTTTCTGTATACCCTGCCATGACTACACCGAAAAAGACTCTCCACAACCGCAGGTTCTATCCGCATTTGGGTTGTTGAAAATAAAACCTTTGCCATTTAATCCTCCTGAGAAATCCAAAGTCGTACCAATGAGGTACAAATAACTTTTACGATCCACAACTACTTTGATTCCGTTATTTTCAAACGAAGAATCTTGATCGCCTTGGTTGTTATCAAAGGTTAATTGGTACATTAAACCCGAACATCCACCCCCGGAAACCCCAACTCGAATAAAATATCCTTCCTTTCCTTCGTCCTCCATTAAGCGAAGCGCTTGTTTTTTGGCCTGATCTGTTACTGTTATCATCTTATTTAGAACAATTTTAAATAATCTTCGCAAAGATACCACAAAAGAGATATTCCCTCCAAGTAATAACAACAAAAAATCCCTAAAACAGTTTAGGGATTTCTGAAATAAGGAAAGTACAGGTAACTTTCCAGAAGATTATCGATTAACTTCAATCGTCCTTGAATAGAGTTCTTCAGAAGCTGTTTTGAAGATTAACGTATACGTTCCGCTCATTAAATCGTTCATGTGCAGCGACTTCGCATCGAATACTGGAATTACAGGCATAAATTGTCCGTTTGAGGCAATAATTTCAATGAATTCAATTCGCATATCTGACCAAACAATTGAGGCGTCTCCCTTCGATGAATTGTAAGTAATTTGAATTTTATCGTCTTCCAAATTGTATGGAATCTCATTATGTGCAAAACCATTTGTAAACCATCCTAATAAGAAAACGAAGATCAAATAAGTTGTTTTCATGGCTAAATTTTTAGTTAGTATTCCCTTTATCTGCTCCAAAGATGCATGTTTAATTAACCATGCAGCCTCGTTGAAGCGGGTTTACGCATTAAAATACAAAATGTTACATAACACTGACTATGTATTATTACGTATTTTAACCTTGATTCTCAAAAAATTGACCTCGATTTTCATTCAAACTCGGCAAATATTCATTTAAAAACAAAATACAATCCTGAAAATTTATCTTTAGAGATAGAAATAAGGAGAGATACAGGTGGCTTCTTAAACTGATTTACTGCTTGGAGAGGCAGAAATTTTCTAGTCAAAAGTTTAAGATCTCAGTTTAGTTAGAGAAGCCCCTGTTTTTTTAGAGTTCCCAAGGCATTATGCCTACTACAATAGAAAGGAAGTTTATGCTTCCTTTTTTATTGGATATAAAAGAGGTCTGCTGGGTGCAGCATCGTTCTCGAAATTGGATACTTGTAATTCGAGCAGGTATTCCCCGTCAGATAAAAAATTCGGAACGAAAATCAATTCGGTTATCGTTCTGTGGGGATTTGGATTTTCAGGCACCTCCCAAAAAGTGTGATGAAAAGCAAGTTCTCCTCCATCCCGTTCTTTATCCACCGACGGAATATCCACCAACAAATGGTTCACGCCACAGGAATTCAATACATCGACACAGTGCTTGTGCATGAAGGGCGGATTCGTATTGGAATAATTAAACCCTTGCTTTGTTGCGTCGTTCGGTAAGGTTCGTATCAACAAGGCTTCAACAGCGCCTGAAGGAAGGGCTTTCATCAATTGATCGGCGGTAATTACCCTGTCATCGCCATGGTTTTCCGGAGTAAGGGTAATTAATCTTGCGCGAAATATGTACTTATGGAAACATGTTGAAATGGGAAACACTTCGCGCGCGATGTGACCGTAGGATTCCGTGTGAGTTCCATGTCCATGAGGATTAAAGTAAATGTTGCGAAAATTTACACCTCCCCCCAGTGCTACGCTTCCTACGAACCCATTTTCCGTAACCGGCTCAATACGTGGAGGATTCAAATACCATGCTTGAACACCTGATGGGGCAACGCCGATTGAAAGGTCTGTAAAATCACGAGTATCTATGTAGGCTGTAGCATCTAAAAACAATTTCATCATCAAAACTAATCAATTCAGCGTACTTGACAATTCAATGTAAATAAAAGTAAAGGCCGAATAACCCTACTCCTTAAAATGGCTTTATCTTTGAAACATGGAACCAAAAGACCGGTTAAAAGATCTTATTTCCCATTGCAAAGAATACGGATTCATATTTCCTTCTTCTGAAATTTACGACGGACTCGCGGCCACCTACGACTACGGACAAATGGGAGTCGAATTAAAAAATAACATCAAAACGTATTGGTGGAAATGCATGACACAATTGAATAGCCATATTGTCGGCATTGACTCTGCCATTTTCATGCATCCAACCACTTGGAAAGCCTCCGGTCACGTAGACGCCTTTAATGATCCACTTATTGATAACAAAGACTCGAAAAAACGCTACCGCGCTGATGTCTTATTAGAAGAGTACCTGGAAAAGCAAAACCAGAAAATTCAAAAAGAAGTTGAGAAAGGTGAAAAACGCTTTGGAGATGCTTTCGACATGGAGCAGTTTTTAGCAACCAATCCCAACGTCTTGAGGACCCAAGAGAAAATCAACGAGGTGCATCACCGCATGAAAAAAGCCCTCAACGATAGTAATTTGGAAGATTTAAGACAACTGATTCTTGACTTGGAAATTGTTTGTCCTATTTCAGGATCCAAAAACTGGACAGAGGTTCGTCAGTTCAACCTCATGTTCTCGACTTCTTTAGGCTCCGTTGCAGGAGAATCTTCAACGATTTATCTAAGACCAGAGACCGCACAAGGAATATTTGTAAACTTTTTAAACGTACAGAAATCCGGTAGAATGAAGATTCCTTTTGGCATTGCCCAAATCGGAAAGGCCTTTCGCAATGAAATTGTAGCCCGGCAATTTATCTTTCGCATGCGAGAATTTGAACAAATGGAAATGCAATTTTTCGTAAAACCCGGCGAAGAATTAATGTGGTACGAACACTGGAAAGAAGCAAGAAAAAAATGGCACCTCAATCTGGGCATGGGAGAAGGTAATTACCGTTTTCACGACCACATAAAACTTGCGCATTACGCGAATGCGGCCTGCGATATTGAGTTCAATTTTCCAATGGGCTTCAAGGAATTGGAGGGAATTCATTCGAGAACTGATTTCGATTTAAAGCAACACGAAATGCACTCAGGAAAAAAACTTCAATATTTTGACCCCTCCACCAACGAAAGTTATGTGCCCTACGTCATTGAAACGTCGGTAGGGTTAGACCGCTTGTTTTTATCCGTCCTCACGGCCTCGTATCACGAAGAAAAACTAGAGGACGGAAGTGAACGAACCGTACTTAAAATCCCTCCGGCTTTGGCTCCTTATAAAATTGCTGTACTTCCCTTGGTGAAAAAAGACGGCTTACCAGAAAAAGCCCAAGAAATTATTCAAATGCTTAGGATGAACTACACCGTCCAGTACGATGAAAAAGATTCCATTGGAAAACGCTATCGCCGTCAAGACGCCATTGGAACGCCCTTTGCTATTACCGTTGATCACGAAAGTTTGCAAAACGAAACGGTTACTATTCGCCACCGCGATACGATGTTACAGGAACGAATAGGGATTCAAACTTTAACCGAATATTTACAATCCCATTGCAGTTGGTCGGCATTGCTTTCCAAATTGCATTAGGATAATTTGGTGCCCTTAGGTTGATTTCTAAGGAGGGTGGTGTGTGTTTTTGCTCAAAAAAAGGAGAAAAACAATGCCGGTATGGATGAGGAACTTCAATGTGTTTTCCAAAACCTAGCAGGATGCCATCAGCTATAGCACCGGTTTAAAGCGTTTGGAAATTTTTGAGTTTTATTCCTCCGCAGGGCTATCACTTACGAAATAAGCGATCCCAAAAATCAGGGCAATAACTCCAAGTACAATGAAGAAACTTTCCATCCCAGGAGTGCTCGCTAACAAATTCATACCTTATTTATTTCTTTTAAGGTACTGATAGCAATAAACTTTACGCTATTAAATGAATATTTAGCTGTTTATGTATAATATTTTCAATGAGTTAGTGAACAAGCCCCCTTAAAATAGAAAAATCAAAGACAATTCTTGATTAACTTTGTGGAAAAAAATGTTCAGAACAAACACCTGCGGAGAACTGAGGTCCGAACATATCGGTACGACTGTAACCCTCAGTGGATGGGTACAAAAATCCCGGGATTTAGGAGGATTGACCTTTATCGATTTAAGGGACCGATATGGTATTACCCAATTGGCCTTTAACATGGACAAAAACGCTCCACTGTGTTTGGAGGCCCGAAAGCTCGGAAGGGAATTCGTGGTTCAAGCCCGTGGAACCGTAATAGAGCGAACGAATAAAAACACCAACATCCCTACCGGTGACATTGAAATCAGCGTGACGGATTTTAAGGTTCTGAATGCTTCAAAAATCCCACCTTTCACCCTCGAGGACCAAACCGATGGTGGGGATGAGCTTCGCATGCAATACCGTTACCTGGACTTGCGCAGAACACCTGTCCAACAAAAACTCATTCTAAGAAATAAGGTGGCCCTCGAAACCCGTAAATACCTCGATGGTTTAGGATTTATGGATGTTGAAACTCCCGTGCTAATAAAATCTACCCCGGAGGGAGCAAGAGACTTTATCGTGCCGAGCCGCATGAACCCCGGACAATTTTACGCTTTACCCCAGTCGCCACAAACCTTTAAACAACTCCTAATGGTTTCTGGCATGGACCGATACTATCAAATTGTAAAATGCTTCCGAGACGAAGATTTGCGCGCAGACCGCCAACCGGAGTTTACACAAATTGACTGCGAGATGTCCTTTGTGGAACAAGAAGATGTTTTGAACGTATTTGAAGGCCTAATTAAGCATTTATTCGCTGAAATTAAAGATATTCATTTTGACCGACCTTTTCCACGCATGACCTATGCAGAAGCGATTCGCACTTACGGTTCGGATAAACCGGATCTTCGGTTTGGCATGAAATTTCAATACCTCGACGCATTGAAAGGAAAGGGATTTGCCCTCTTTGATCAAGCAGAAGCTGTCGTAGGCATTGTGGTGGAAGGTGCCGCGGAATATACGCGGAAACAATTGGATGAACTCACCGAATGGGTAAAGCGTCCGCAAATTGACGCCAAAGGAATGGTTTACGTAAAGTATAATTCGGATGGGAGTATCAAGTCTTCCGTGGATAAATTCTACAGCGAGTCCGACTTTCAATTCGTGGCTGTAATGCACAACATTAAGGCCGGTGATTTGTTATTGATTTTATGTGGGGAATTAGCTAAAACACAAACTCAAATGAATGAACTTCGACTTCATGTAGCTCAGCAACAAGGACTCCGAAATACGGGAGCATTTTGTCCTGTATGGGTTTTAGATTTTCCCTTATTAGAAAAGGACGAAGCCTCTGGAAGGTTCTTTGCTATGCACCACCCCTTTACCTCTCCTAAAGTAGAAGATATAGCACTTATGGATTCTAATCCAAGTGCGATATGCGCTAATGCCTATGATTTAGCCATGAACGGCGTGGAATTGGGCGGCGGATCCATTCGAATTCATGACCGAGGCTTACAAGAAAAAATGTTCTCCTTGCTTGGTTTTACGCCGGAACAAGCGCAAGAACAATTTGGCTTTTTAATGGGCGCCTTTGAATACGGTGCGCCACCGCATGGTGGCTTAGCCTTTGGTTTGGACCGCCTGATAGCGACCATGTCTGGCGAGGAATCGATTCGAGATTTCATCGCCTTTCCTAAAAACAACAGCGGAAGAGATACGATGATTGATGCCCCCTCAACCCTAGAACCTACTCAATTGAACGAATTAGGAATCAAGATTACATAATATGAGTATCAATAAGTTAAAATCACGTATTCAACCCCTTCGGAACGAACTCATCGCCCACCCCGTTTATAGCAGAGTTTCAAGCATTGAGGATCTTAAATCTTTTACAGAAGAACACGTTTTTGCAGTGTGGGATTTCATGAGTTTGCTGAAAACCTTGCAACAACATTTAACCTGTGTTCAGGTACCTTGGTGTCCAACGCAAAACGCAGAAACACGCCGTTTTATCAATGAAATCGTTGTTGGAGAAGAAAGCGATGTGGATGCGCAGGGCAAAACCATGAGCCATTTTGAAATGTACGTGAACGCCATGACCGCCTTGGGGGCTAACCGTTCAGAAATACAGCAATTTACCCAACGCGTCGCAGCGAATGTTTCCGTTTATGAGGCCCTAAATACATGTCAAATTTCGGAAGAAACCAAGGCCTTTGTTCGGTACACGTTCGAAGTCATTTACCGCGGAAAAATCCACGAAATCGCTTCCCTGTTCACCTTCGGAAGAGAGGATTTAATTCCCGACATGTTCCTCAAGATGGTGAAAGAATTAAAAATTCAAGCCCCTGAGCGTGTACAAGGCTTTTTGTACTATTTAGAGCGTCACATTGAAATAGATGGCGAAGATCATGGTCCCCTCTCATTGAAATTAATGGACGAAGTTTGTGAGAACGACCCGGTTAAGTGGGAAGAAGCTACCCTAGTTGCGGAACAAGCACTCCGTATGCGTATGCAATTGTGGGATGGGATTCGACACAAGATCCAAGCAAGTTCGATGGCAAGCGTTTAAGGGACGGTGCTCCTCTCCTGAAAACTGACCGTATCAGGGATCCTTCGCTCTAGCTGAGGTGCAAACGAAAGGAAGGCAATGATCTTACTTCCCCCTGCGTTTAGCTAACCAGGGCGGTAAGGGTTTTTGGGAACTGTTTTCTACGAGTTTGTCGCTGAGATCCGCGCGACCAGCGCGCTTTAAACGGCTCGAAATCCATTCTTGGTTTTCCCGCTTATACCAGAAAAAATAACGGTTCTGATGTTTCTTTTCCTCCGGTGATCTTGCCGTGAAGACGGGTTTTAAGGTATAAGGATGTAAGCCGGTATAGTAAATCACCTCAGCCACGGTCATTGGGGTTGGGGTAAAATCTTGCACTTGCTCCAATTTAAAGCCCATGTCCTTGGTTTCCGCAGCTAATTCCGCCATATCCGTCTCTTCGCAGCCAGGGTGCGAGGAAATAAAATAAGGGATTAAGGGTTGATTCAAACGATGTTTAGCGGAAATGGCCTCGTACTTTTCCTTGAACTTGTGAAAATATTTGAACGAAGGCTTGCGCATCATCCGTAGGGTATTGTCGGCGGTGTGTTCAGGGGCAACTTTTAAACGGCCGCTCACGTGACGTGTTACCACTTGCTCCAAGTACTCGTCGTGGTTGCCATCTTCGTTGTTCTTGTTGAAATCGTCGACCAATAAGTCGTAGCGAATTCCAGAGCCCACAAAGGCCTTTTTGATTTTTGGATGGGCATCGATTTTTCGGTAGAGTTCCGTCATGGGTTTGTGCGAGGTGTCCAGGTTATTGCAGATCACGGGATGAATGCAACTTGGAGCTACGCAACGGGCGCAAATGCTTTCGTCCTTGCCTTTCATCTTGTACATGTTGGCGGATGGTCCGCCCACGTCAGATAAGTATCCTTTAAAATCCGGATGTGCCGCGATTTCCTCTAATTCCTTCATGATGGATCCTTCGCTGCGCGAGGCAATGAATTTTCCTTGATGTGCCGAAATCGTACAAAAGCTACACCCCCCAAAACATCCGCGGTGAATGTTCAACGAGAATTTGATCATTTCGTAGGCAGGAATCGTGCCGCGCTTTTTATACTTAGGATGCGGCAAGCGCGTATAAGGCAACTCAAACGAAGCATCAATCTCGTTTTCCGTCATGGTAGGGTACGGAGGATTGACCACCAAACGCTCCTCTCCTACTTCTTGAAGGATTCGGTTGGCGCTTAATTTATTGCTTTCTACCTCCACGATTTTAAAATTAGCGGCATAAGCCACTTTGTCCTTCATACATTCCTCATGGCTCGCCAAAGAAACCGTTTCCCAATGTTTGTTTTTTATTACATCTTCCGATTTAGGATGTACGTAGGCAATTTGGGGTAAGGTGCGAATTTGATGAAAGGGAACCCCTTTTTTCAACAACTTTAGAAAGGCTCTTAGCGGTTGTTCTCCCATGCCATACACCAGTGCATCGGCTTTACTATCGATTAAGATGGAGGGAAAAAGTTTATCGGCCCAATAATCGTAATGGGTGACCCGGCGCAATGAGGCTTCAATGCCTCCGAGCAATACGGGAACATCTGGAAAAAGTTCTTTTAAGATATTCGAATACACAGTACTGGCATAATCGGGACGAAATCCTGCTACGCCGCCGGGGGTGTAGGCATCGGTAGAACGCAGCCGTTTCCCAGCAGTGTAATGGTTAACCATAGAATCCATGCATCCAGCAGTGACCCCAAAAAAATACTTCGGCTTGCCCAGTTTTTTAAAATCCCGAAGGTCGTCGCGCCAATTGGGTTGGGCAATGATTCCAATACGGAAACCTTCGTCTTCGATGATTCGCCCAATAACGGCGGTACCAAAAGAGGGGTGATCCACGTAAGCGTCGCCTGAGACCAAGATCACATCCAACGCCTCCCACCCTCGCTTCTCAGCTTCTTTAAGCGATAAGGGCAACCAATCGGAAAGAGGACGTTCTTGCATGCCGTAAAAATACGAAAAGCAAGGCGCTAAAGGAAACGATTATGGAACGATGATTTTTTTGCTTTGTTTTCCTTTCCCATCGGTGTAGGAAATAAAATAGGTTCCCGCATAAAGGGTACTCACATCAAAAAAGGCCATCGTAGAACCGGGTAAGATCACTTGTGTTTCAATGGTTTTTCCGTGAACATCCGTCATGGTTAATTCAAGATTGGAGGTCACTAAACCAATTGCCTGCACGATGAACAAATCGTTGCTCGGGTTTGGAAAAACACGCACTTCGCCGATGGCATTTTCCGCTAATCCATTCGCTGGATTATATACCGTGGTGGCTTCTGTCACGGAATTCACCTTGGCGCCCGTTACCACGCCATAATACGTGGGCCCAATCAAGTAAGGATAAGCCGAATTCCAATCAACTTCCACCGTTGCGAAATAACAGTACATGCCGTTCGGATATTCCGGAGTAACGCAAAAACGCCCGTTATGAACGTCCAAATAATCCTCTTGTCCTGCATGCGCAAGGAACTCGTAATCTTCGCGAAAGTAACCTAAGGGATAGGTTGCAGAAACGGCGGGTCCATCGGGAACGTTAGTGCCATCGGCCCAAACCGTTCTTACGGCAATATTTCGAAGCTGATACCCCGTTTTAATGCGGGTAATTCCACCGGTTCCATCGGCATTTCGATAGCCATAGGCCCCGTAAACAGGATAACCGTCGTAGGCGAATCCAATCAACGGAGAATGCACATTGGAATCGATGGCGTACAAGCCTTCCGCATCATAAAGAGTACAAACATTGGAAATAACGGAAAGGTCAAGATCAAAGGCACTTGGATTTTGATGATGGTGGTAATTTCCCATAGCAGGGTGGCCTTTCGAGCAATCGAAACCGGCTTTTTCGGCTACCACTGCATCGCGGTTCCACGACATACTGGCCATTGGTCCTCCTGGACAGGGGGGATTTCCCGGACCTCCGCACAAGGCATTGGTGGAAGTATTCCACGCTACCCCATCTCGGTAATCAAACATCGCAGTACCGTTGATAAAGATACCAATGTTTCCCCCTGAGGTAGCTGTGCTTACCCCCGCATTTGGGCTAGGATTTAAGGAGATTTTGAATATAGCGTTTTGGTTGGTGGTAAGCGAAGGATTGCCGTCCATGAAGGGACCCGTAATATAAGAAGGAACACCGGTGGCAGAAACATATACCCAATTCGCAGAATATTGCACTAATTGACAATTGGCCAAATCAGCATCTACAATGGGAGTCGAATTTCCTTGAACATAATGCCTTCCCGTGGTTCCATCGGTATTGATCAGCCAAGAGGTAATGGCGGGATTCAATTGAGCTTGAAGGCTTCCGAAAATACTGCAGGAGAGGAAAATTAAATTATATTGCATACGAAAGGATGTCAATCCAGGTTATTAAAATCGAAAAAAATTCGATCGATAAAAATAGAAAAGGGGGATTGCTCCCCCTTTAACCAAACCTAACTACATTGAAAGAATTTATTGGTTTGAATCAGACTTAGCTAATGCATAAATAACCAATCCGAATCCGATCTTGTTGATGGCATCACCAATGTTGTAGACAACATCCATCCAAGGATTGTTAGAAGCGCTACCAAACATACCGAATAAACCTCCCGGAGTTCCAATAATATATCCTAACGGATAAATGGCCCATCCAACCAAAACGAACCAAGCAAGGATTCGAGTTGCTTTTGCTACAGAAGGGCCCGCTGTTTGGGCTAAACTTGCTACCTCGCCGAACCATACTAGGTAAGCGATATAAAAATATGCGGCTCCAGAAACAACCCCCCACAATACGCTGTTTTGGCGATATGTAGCTTCTCCAAAGAAACCAGCAACCAACATAACCACAGATGCGAAAATCAATTTCCACAATAAGGATTGCTTAGCTCCCGCTTTTTTGGTAATTAAATAAAATTCAACACACATCAACGGAACCGTCAACAACCAATCCACATAGCGGAAAAAGGTTGGTGAGGACATCGTTTGCGTGAAATAATCACGCATGTAGTAGTAGTGCACTGCTGCAATAAACGTGATTAAACCTGAAACCAAAACGGATGTGCGCCATTTCTCGCCTACGTTTCTGATTTCAAAAAAGAAAAATGCGGACGCGGCCATCATGGCCATGGTGCCCACAAAAAAGGTAAATGCCGTGGCTTGATTGATTCCTAGGCCTTGGCTAGCGTCGAAAAGATTCGAAGCAGTAATAGATAAAAACATAACAAAAAGTTTTAATTTTCCCTACTCTGTTGTCGGATTTTCAGGATTCTCCGTTCAATACGCCTATTATAACCAGTAAATATATAAAATGTTTAAATTCCGTGGTGTTAAATTAAACATTTATTCCCTAATAGAGGAATAACCGAACTGAGGACTGAACAAAAACCCTTTATCGGTAAGGGTTTTTAAGAAGGCAATAATATCTTTTTGCTGAGCTAGATTTAGCATATATTTTTTTTTCACCGGCTCCGTACTGATTGGAAAAGCCCAATTTGCCGGGTGTGCATAGTGTTCCATCACCTCCTTGAGTTTGCTGAATCGACCGTCATGCATGTAAGGAAAACTGTATTCCAGGTTTCGCAGGGTGGGAACACGGAATAAAAAAGCGTCTTTGGCCTTACCTGTAATGTTGGCTCTGCCAGAATCAACGAGCGCTGTATTCACCCCAATTCCATTGGACTTAAATTCGTAATTCGTAAACAATGGTTCTTTATGGCATTGATTACAATGCTTTAAAAAGAGCGCATAGCCTTTTTTCTCTTGTTCGCTGAATTTCACTTCTTTACGCGTCATTCGATCGTATTTACTATTGTAAGAAACCAAGGAAACGGTGAATTGAGCCAGAGCCTTGAGAACATGTTGGGTTTTGATATCTTCTGTACCAAATACTTTCTTAAAAACAGCTGCATACTCTTTTTCGCGCTTAAGTTTAACCAATACCGTTGCCAAATCGGAACCCATTTCATCGGGATGAGTTATTGGATTGACGGCTTGACCGTTCAAACTGAGAACCCCGCCATCCCAATGAAAATAGGGGGCCCATGCTAAGTTCATTAAGCCTGGTGCGTTGCGTTTTCCAACTCTTGAATCAACCCCATGGCTTGTCGGGTGATCCACATGGGCAAAAGCGGTGAACTGCAAATGACAAGAAGAACAAGAAACCGTCGAGTCTTTTGAAAGGATGGGGTCGTAAAACAAACTCCTGCCCAATTCAAATCCTTCCTGGGATAAGGGGTTACTTTCAAAATTGTAGCGCGGTTTAGGCCAGCCTTGTGGCACAAAAAAATCGAGCTCCTGATTTGGAGCAACCAAAGCGACAGCGCACAATCCAAGACTTAACATGATGAAAAACACAGTTTTCATTGGAATCCTTCTGTAAAATTTTTGAATAATTGATGAGCCAAAGCGCCTGGAAGCATGATTTTAGGTTGAGTTCTAACAGGTAAATTGGATAAAAAACGTTCAAGTTGGATGGACAACGGTTGGCCTTCCTTCCAATGAATCCGTTTTTGAACGCTGGTTGCATGCGGAGAACGATACCCTCCCAAATGGTATTCGAAGGGATGGTGCTTTCCTGCAAGTTGTAATATTCCCTTGCATTTCAATTGGGTGTAACCTGTATTCCAAGCCCAGTACATCCCGAACAAAGGATCGTAGGGGCCGTCGAGCCTACCAGACGTGTTCATAACGCTGTCCATACCTATGCGCAACAAGACGGTTTCATCTTCCAAAGAAAAATAAGGCAACTGCAACGATTCTTGTTCGGATACGTCAACAAGAACGAGCGAATCGGTTGGTAGAACGAGGTAAAACTTAAATTCAGTCACATAAACGGAATCTCCGTTAGGCTGAGCATACCATTGATTCAAATTCACGGGCACACCATGGATGCTCAATTCCACCTTTACTTGACCAAAAACAAAGAAAAATGCCAAAAGTGAAACGGTAAAGAACCTGAATTTGAACATTTTGTTTTTTACGTTAAAGATACGAAAGGGACTTGAACATAAAGTTGTGTTTAGTTTGAGTTAAAAAGATTACTTTTAGCTTTGTTTGAATAATTTTGGTTTGAATAATTAAAGTAACATCTTATCATGAATGCAAAAATTACTACTTTCTTTCTCCTTGTCAACTCTTTATATTTCTTTGGCCAGTGTACGGTCACGGTTAGCAATACCGCTGATTCAGGCCCAGGATCCTTCAGGCAGGCCATTCTTACAGCGAATGCGTGTGCAGCGAATCAAAGCCCCGTTATTAATTTTTCGATTGCAGCAAACAGTTCCATAACGTGCTTATCCAATCTGCCGTCGTTGAATCACAACAATTTAACCATTGACGGAACCACGGCCCCTGGATTTTCTTATCCGAACAATATGGTCACCTTTATATGGCCAAATATTGATGATTGTATTCAGTTAGATGGTGGAAACAACAACCAGATTAAGGGGCTTGCTTTCACCAATTATTTTAATGGAAGCGGCGATGCCTCTATTCGTGTGAATGGTGGAAATAATTTGTTGGTTAGTCAGTGCCGCGCCTATATGCAAGATAAAAATTTGGTCAGAGTTCAGGGGGGAACCAATGTTAAGGTCGATTTTTGCACCGTCCACGATTTCTGGTATAACAACGGCGATTCTCAGCGCGCCTTTGAAGTCAACAGCGGAAGTTTAACTCATCTTTCAAATTGTACCATCACAAATGTTGCTCGCAAAGTTGTGGAGTTTAACAATTCCGCAAGTGGAGTAGGAGCGAATGGAAAAATTGCTATTTACAACAATACTTTTACGCAAGTTGGATACGGCGACAGCTCTGTTTGTGCCCCTACCCCGTGCGGTATGAATAAAGGAGAACACGTTATTTCTTCTTACACCAACCATACAGCTGTATTTTCGATTCGTAATAACACCCTAAACGGGAGTTTTTCTAAATTCATCGAATTAGTCAATACCAACGGAACGCCAGCGAACCGCGATTCCATCTACAACAATGTAATCAACAACTGCCGCGGGCAACACACGATTTATATCGAATCGAGCAGCGGAAATAATTATGGAGGACTTATCCTAAAGGACAACACCTGCCAAGGTAACGGTATGAACACCTACAATGTAGATCAGGTTATTGAAATTGGGGGTTGGGCAAACAATTATAACAATGCGAAAGTAGAATCCAATATCATCAAGGACTATCACGGAAGAGGCATTATGTTTCGTTTTACAGACAACACACAAATTCTAAACAACCAAATTTATAATTGCTCGAAAGATCAAGGCATTGAGTTGAACAACAATTGCGATAATGTCTCAATCCAGGGAAACTTTATAGGAACAAATTCTATGATGGCTCAGGGATTGTCGTATTTCACAAGTTCAGCGATTCAATTTAACGAATGTAACAATTGCCTAATTGGTGGAGATGCAACACTCGGACAAGGAAATGTGGTAGTGGCAACAAACGGTCGGAAGGGCATAGAGGTTAGTAGCGGCAGCACTGGAACAACCGTGATTCGCGGGAATAAAATTAACACCGACGGTATCACTACCCTTTCCATGTCGAATGAACCGGGAATACACATCATGGGAACCACTGCAGTAATTGGCGGTGATTCGGCGATTTACGCCAACATTGTTTCGGGAGGACAGAATGGAACTGGAATTCGTACAGAAACTGCGGGTGCTACTATCCAAGGAAATTATGTTGGATGTCAAGTTGGTGGAAATCCCATTGCGATGGTAAATCTTGCCACAGGTATTCGCCTAGATGCCAATACCGCATTGGTTGGCAGTTCGACGCAATCTGCCAATGCGAATAAAATTGGTTATTGTCAGAAGGCCATTCTCAATACAGGACAAAATAATGAATGGGGTCGGAATCAATTTTGGGGAAATACTGCCAACGAAGTCATCGATAATTCCGGTGGAGCCAATGGAAACATTCAACCGCCATCCGTCTTATCCGTTGCGTTACCGTTTATCGTTTCAGGAACCGCCAACCCTGGAGCGCGGGTTGAACTTTATTATTTCAATCAGGCAGTCCCCTGCCAAGGTTATCTTTTCATTGGCAGTACTACTGCTTTAGGAAATGGTAACTGGACTTACAATGCACCAACACCCATTACCCAATCGCTGGCCGTTTTGCAGGTTGTTGGTCAAAACGCCTCTGAGTTTTCGTGTTATCCCATTAACTCCTTTCCTACTCCGCTCTTCCCGCCTATTGCCGCCTTTGGCTTGAGTGCTGATTCCATATGCGCGGGCAATTGCATCAGTTTGAATGATTTATCGACGAACAATCCAAACAACTGGCAATGGACTGCAAATGGGGGTACACTGAGTGGCCAAAGTAATCCTTCTGCCTCCGTTTGCTTTAATTCCCCCGGGACCTATGTTATTACCTTGAACGTTGCTAATCAGGATGGCAACGATTCTGAAAGCGCAACGGTAGTCGTCTTACCGACGGGAGGAACAACCACCCAGCAGGTGAGCATTTGCGATGGAGAGTCTTATACGGTAGGCAATAACGTTTACACTACAGGAGGAGTATATACGGACGCCTTCTTTACGGTGTTCGGTTGCGATAGTACCATCATAACGGAATTGACGGTTAACTCGAATACTCAAAGCACTATTTTCGATACTATTTGCGATGGAGATAGCGTACAATTTGCGGGTGCCATTTACACCCAGCCCGGTGTGTATGCTGATACTTCAACGAACCAATGGGGCTGCGAGCTGATAACCACCTTAAATTTAGCGGTAGAAAATTGCTCGGGAGCAAGCTTAATCGAGACCTTAATCCACCATATCAGTGTTTATCCCCTTCCAAGTCGCGGTGTCGTATTTGCGAAAATTGCCAATGTAATGAAAGGTAGGCCGTGGGTTATCGAGGATATTACCGGTAGGCCGGTCATGTCGGGCAGATTTAGTGCAGAGTTAAATGAGTTAGATATGAGGGGGCAAGCTGCCGGGCAATACCTTTTAAGGGTTGAAGGATTTGGAGGCACCAAAGCCATATTGCTTCAATAACGCACGAATTAACCCCGGCTCCTAGCTAGCGGCATGCTTTAGCTCGGATTAGAATTCGGTACGTAAAAAACCGAAGAGCTCCGTGGATTGAAACACCGTTTGGAACCATAGTGCCAAAACCATTGTTGTTTTTTATCGGTGTAAAAGGAGCAGGTAAACAAAAGCTATGCTTATTTTTGTGTTCAACATTTAAAACTGAAAAATATGGCCTTCGAATTACCCCCTTTAACTTATGCTTACGATGCGCTTGAACCGCACATTGATGCTCGAACCATGGAAATCCATCATTCAAAACATCATCAAGCTTATACAACCAACCTCAACAATGCAATAGCAGGTACTGCCTTAGAGAATGCATCAATAGAAGAAATTTTATCAAATTGTATGGACACCCCAGCTGTTCGTAATAACGGGGGCGGATTTTGGAATCACAACTTGTTTTGGGAAATCATGAGCCCTAATGGTGGGGGGAAACCCTCAGGAGAGCTGGCACAAGCCATTGATGCTGCGTTTGGTTCATTCGAAGGATTTAAGGATGCCTTTGCAAAAGCGGCAACAACCCGTTTTGGTTCTGGATGGGCTTGGCTTTGCGTTAGCCATGGTTCCTTGGAGGTATGCTCCACTGCAAACCAAGATAATCCCTTAATGGGTGAAGGATGCCAAGGAACACCAATCTTGGGGTTGGATGTTTGGGAACATGCTTATTATTTAAACTACCAGAACCGAAGACCTGATTACATTGAAGCTTTCTTTAATGTGATTAATTGGGATGCTGTTACTAAAAAATTTGCTGCGTCGAAATAATAAAAATAATTCAATGTAAAAAAGGGGCCGAGGCCCCTTTTTTGTTACAAGTCTTTATTTATCTAAAAATTTACTTGCGCTTGTAGACGGAGTAAATTTCCGCGCTGATAATTGTCTTGATTCTCATAGTCTTCAAATCTCCTTGACGACATCGTATACATCATCACCAATTCAAAATAACGAGACATTTGCCATTCAACTCCGATTTCTAATTCCTCTACGTTATAACTTCTTGCGTCCAATTCATGCTTCTTACCCCCTTGATACACTTGATATCGTACAAATGGAATTAAGACATTGTTTTTTAAGTTTAACATATACGACGCAGTAACAAAACCACCGTGTAAACGCTGCGTTGTAATTGAATCTAATGTTTTATCAAATTGAGGACCTCTTCCAATGGTGTACTCAGCTAAAACACCAAACGGTTTAGGGTATAAAACAACCGTTCCAGCAACTCGCTTGTCGTCATATAATTTATCCGTAGCATAATTCACCCCAGGAGAAGTTGAAACTAGGGTAACTTTCCCGGTATATGCTTGAATCCCTGCCTCAATAATTTGTTTCTTAATTTCAAATGGATAACTAACCCTAGTTACGATATGTTTGTTTGCATTTGACTCTGGTCGATTTGCTACTTGACCATTATAGATTCCAACCCCAAAAACGCCGTAATCACCTGAACCTTTTAAGCCTGAACTTACTAAAGTTGAAAACAGTTTTCTTTTGGAGGTGGGTGCCCAATAAAAGAACACTCCAAGATCCCGTTCATTGGATACAGCAGAATTTAGAGCATCCGCACGATCCAAGGGAAGTCTATTTTGGGAAGATTGCATATTCTCAAATCCATAAGGAACTTTTGATTGACCAATTCTAAATCTAAACTGACTTTCTTTATCTACCCCTACGTCAAAATAAGCGTCTCTCAATTGACCAAAATGCAATGACGTTGATAATGAAGAGCTTGCAAAATCAGGTTGCACATAAAAATATACCCTAGATGAAAGTTGACCATAAAATATCAAACGCATCCGCCGGATAAAAAAATCATTATCTCCACCCCAACTTTTATCGCACTGTTCACATTCAAGGTCTTCATTGGTTTGAAGAAGGCCATTATAGCGAACTTGAGCATATCCCCGCAGTTGAATTTTATCGTACCACTTCGTTGTGTCTTTTGTTAGTTGTGCTGAAACATTCAGTGAAACCAATAATGCAGCAAAAACATATTTACGTTGCATATTATTTTTTTAGCAAAACTAAACGCTTAACACTACATTAACATTGGCTTATTTTATTTTTAACTTTTTGTTAATTTAGTTAATAATTTGGTAACATGGGAGTGGTTAGGTTAGTCTCAAATGGTTCTTTTTAAAACCAATAAAAGTAAAGATTAGCTTCATTTCAGGAACAAGTCAATGTTACCATTTAGTTAACATTGGCCATTGGATAGCTTTTTTTAAAGAGAGCTTAATACTTTTATGTAAAAAATTGATTATGGCTGGTTTTTTAAGTTATTTCTTACCAAAAGACAAGGTGTTTTATGAATTGTTTGAAAAGGCAAGCGACAACCTACAGTCGATTTCAGAAAAATTAGTTCAGGTGGTACATGAACCTGATTATAACAAACGAGAGGTTCTAATTAAAGCGATGCACGACATTGAGCATCAAAACGATGACATTACCCATACTATTTTTGTAGAGTTAGGTCGTAATTTCATAACGCCATTTGACCGGGAAGACATACACAGCTTAGCCAGTGCCTTAGATGACGTTGCAGATTATATTTTTGCAGCAGGCAAGAAAATCAACTTTTATCAAATTGACCCCCTTCAGGATCAAGGGATACAAAAGAGTGCCGAAGCTATTCGAGAAGCTGTACTTGCATTAAAACAAGCGGTAATGGAGCTTCGCAATCTTAAAAATACGCAGAAAATTATTGAATGTGTGATTAAAATCAACAGCATTGAAAACAACGCGGACAATATTTTCGATATGAGCATTGAGCGTCTTTTTGAGTCGGATGTAGATGCCAAGCAACTCATCAAACGTCGTGAATTATACATGGTGTTAGAAACCGCTACCGACAAATGCGAAGATGCAGGTAATGTAATTGAGTCCATTGTTGTAAAGTTCGCTTAACTTTAATATTGCCTTTACCATGTTTACACTTCTTTTAGTTGTTATCGGCATTGCGCTTTTATTTGACCTTGTCAACGGATTTCACGATGCGGCCAATTCTATAGCTACCGTGGTTTCAACAAAAGTGTTAACTCCATTTCAAGCAGTGATTTGGGCGGCTTTCTTCAATGTACTTGCGTTTTGGGTATTTGACATGAGCGTGGGAAATACGGTTGCGAAAACGGTAGATAATACCGCTATCGATTTGTGGGTGATTCTTGCAGGGCTATTAGCCGCAACCACATGGAATTTGCTAACCTGGTGGTTGGGAATTCCTTCTTCGTCATCGCACACCTTAATTGGAGGATTTGCCGGGGCAGCTATAACTCACGTAGCCATCGCTGAAGGATCTCTTTGGGAAGGGTTTGGTGTCATTGCCGGTAAAGAAATTCTTACCGTGGTATTCTTCATTTTTCTTGCGCCCATCATTGGTGGAATCATTTCATATTTAATAACCGTTGTTACCATTGCACGAAATTTCTGGTATAAAATGTTGGTAATCCTATTACTTTCGGTGATTACGATATTTGCAATGCTCTACATGATTGAATACCTCGATGTAAAACCAATCATGTTATATATTGTCGCTGGCATAATTGCAGTATTCATTTTTGTATACACATACCAACATCTCATGTTTAGAAATCGGCCCTCCGCATTGCGTGAGGCCGGCATGCATAAAAAACTTCAACTTCTGTCATCTGCAGCTTTTTCACTTGGCCATGGTGGAGCCGACTCCCAAAAAGTAATGGGGATTATTTGTGCCGCGCTCCTAGTCTACGGAAACACATGCAGAGAACAAGGAAGGGATAACCTGATTGGCGAACAATTCGCAATTACTGAATTAATTCAAGTAGAATACCGCAACGCAGACGGTAAATTAGAGAAGTTCAAACCTGAATACGCCATAGTGGATTCGAATTTATATTACCTCAACCACAAAGAAATAGTGGATAGTAAAGGTCGCGTATTGTACGACAAAAAAGGCGAACTTGCCGGTAAGCAACTTAGCAACATTCCATCTTTTAAAGCTATTGATACGGCGCTAACCAAATTAGAAGTATACCTACAAGGTAAAGCCTTGTGTGATGCGAAAACAAAGGATACCATTTTCAATGATAAAACGCTCAATGCTAAGTATGTCAATGCGGGAATATTCAACAGTGTCGTGAATCCCAATGGAGAATTAAAAAGTGGGTATAAACTTAAAACCAAGGTACATGCTGAAACCATGCCTTTTTGGATCTCTTTTGGATGTTATTTGATGATTGGATTAGGCACCTTAATGGGGGGGTGGAAAATTGTAAAAACGATGGGTTCGAGAATTACAAAAGTAACACCCCTGGAAGGTGTATGTGCAGAGACAGCAGGTGCCTTAACGCTATTCACCGTTTCTAATTTCGGAATTCCCGTTTCTACAACGCATACCATAACAGGATCTATTATCGGTGTAGGGGCAACCAGACGCTTGAGCGCAGTACGTTGGGGAGTTACAATTAACCTCCTTTGGGCATGGATATTAACCATTCCTGTGAGCGGTCTTTTGGCGGGATTAATCTACTGCGTGGTCTATTTTTTGTAATACGGCGAATTGTTGTTGCTATTTTCCTTTTTTTTAGTAATTTTAAGCCATTACATCAAATCTATTTAATATGAAAAAATTAATACTTTTATTCAGCGCGCTTTTCACGCTCGCTATGGTAAATTCCCAAGTCATTGTTAAGGGAATTTCACCTGCCGCTGTCGCAGGAAATTATACCTTTTCGTGGGCTGACCCTGCGGGTGGATGGGGCACTCCGGATTTCCTTATTCCGAATACTTGGGTTGAAGACACCCTAATGATGGTAGAAGATGGAACTCCCGGAACAAACGCCCAAGGAAATCCTATTTCTCAGGAAGGTTGTAACCCCCTAACCAACAATTTAACGGGGAAAATTGCGGTTGTTTTCAGAAATAATTGTGAATTTGGAGCAAAAGCATTAAATGCTCAAAACGCGGGAGCTGTTGGAGTAATCATTGTTAACCGCAATCCGGGAGAATGGATCAACATGGGCCCAGGAGCCAACGGTGCTAGCGTAACTATTCCGGTAGTCATGTTGGACTTCATTGATGGTATGGATATCGTAGGAGAAATGCAGAACGGTCCGGTAGTTATGTTTATGGGTAACAAAATCGGGCTGAATCCAAACGATGCCGGGATGACAGCCTCCTCTACGCTGATTCCCAAAAACGGAGGGGTCGTATCTTTTCTCGCGCAAAATGGAACGGAATTTAATTTTGACTTGGGTACGCGTGTTTACAATTACGGAAACCAGGCTCAAGCGGATATTACCCTTACCGCCACAGTAACCGATCCTTCAGGAGCGGTTGTTTACAATAATTTTGTCTCAGGAATTAATTTAGTTCCAGGCGATAGCCTCGATATTGAGCCTTCTCAGGGTTTAAATTTGCCTGCATTTTCCTTGGCGAATTATCCGACAGGGCGCTACACGTTGAACTACAATATTACCTTAAGCGGAGGTAATGCAGACGACGATCCGTCGGACAACAGCGCATCGTACGATTTCGTGATTCAAGATTCCTTGTATTCTTTCGCCGCTCTAGATGTTGCTACCGGAAACGCTGCGCCTAATGCCCACTACCGTCCCGGGACCAACAACGCGACCTTTTCCATTTGTTCGGTATTGAAAGACCCTCACGCAAGCCGCATTGCTGCCGTAGGAGCACACTTCTCTGCAACAACCAACGCTGCTTCTGGTGTTACCTTGGATGGTGAAGAAATCGCTTTGACGCTGTATAAGTGGGAAGATAATTTCGTGGATTTAGGAGATCCAAACTTTGGATTTAACACCTTAACCCAAGTCGCTGGAGGATTCTATTACTACCCGTCAGATTTACAAGGGGCCTTGGTTTATGGTGCCTTTGATCAAGCGGTTGTTTTGGAGGATAACGTTCGCTATTTGGCCTGTGTTCAGACCGTAAATCTTGAGTTGTATTTAGGTTTTGATGGCAACACCGACTACACTTGGAACTACAATTGGTATGCTCAACCGCTGTCTCCAATTGAAAGCGATGGAACTTATTACGCAGCAGGTTTCGGTACAGATTTGCCGAATGCTTTGGTACTTCGTGTAATTGATGCGAACAACATTGGATTAGAGGAAGCTTCTATCGTTAACGGTATGGCCTATCCAAATCCATCCAACGATAAAGTAACCCTTAACATTGACGGTGAAGGTTTGGCCATGCTGGTTGTAACCGATATCTCTGGAAAAGTTGCCGCTACCTCAACCATCAACTTGATGAATGGAAGTGCAGATTACTCCTTAGAAGGATTGAACAACGGCATGTACATTTTCAACGTAACGCTTGAAAACGGTAAAACCGCTCAATTCAATGTTGTAAAAAAATAATCTTTCACGGTTTTTAAGAAAAGGGGGCCATGCCCCCTTTTTTATTGATCAAAATTCTCGATAGTTCCTGTATCTTTACCTTAAGTTTTTATGACGCGATACACGGTTACTGCTGCCCTACCTTATGCCAACGGGCCCCTCCATCTCGGGCATATTGCTGGGGTATACTTACCTGCGGATATCTTTGTTCGCTTTCTTCGATTAAAAGGGGAAGATGCGCTCTTTATTTGCGGCAGTGACGAACACGGCGCGGCGATAACACTGCGAGCTAAAAAAGAAGGGGTAAGTCCTCAGGAAATTGTGGACAAATACCATCAACTCATCGAAAGTACCTTTCAATTATTTGGAATTAGTTTCGACATATATCACCGAACCAGTAGCGCTTTGCACCGTAAGGTTTCCTCGGATTTTTTCCTAACATTACACAAAAATCAGGCGTTTGTAAAACAAGTATCGCAACAATATTTCGACGAAACCTACCAACAATTTCTCGCCGACCGGTACATCACGGGGACTTGCCCGAAATGTCAAAACCCGGATGCCTACGGCGACCAATGTGAAAAATGCGGAAGTGATTTGAGTCCTATCGATCTTATTAATCCCAAATCAACGCTATCAGGATTGAGTCCGATTCTCAAAGAAACTTCGCATTGGTACCTTCCCATGGGCGACCACGAAACATGGCTTGAACCCTGGATTCAAGAAGGGCATTTAGACCTTAACCCGCAGCATAATCCTAAAGAGTGGCGAAATCAAGTTTTAGGCCAATGCATGTCGTGGATAAAGGAAGGGTTAAAGCCGAGGGCCATGACACGCGACTTAGACTGGGGGGTTCCCGTGCCACTTCCCAATGCAGAAGGCAAGGTTTTATACGTATGGTTAGACGCTCCGATTGGCTACATATCTGCAACTCAAGCATGGGCCGAAAAAACGGGCAAAGATTGGAAACCTTATTGGAAGAAAACTGAAGGTAAGGACACGAAATTGGTGCATTTCATAGGAAAAGATAATATTGTCTTTCATGCCATCATCTTTCCCATTTTATTGAAAACCCATGGAGAATATATTCTGCCCAACAACGTTCCTGCCTATGAATTTCTCAATTTAGAAGGGGATAAATTTTCCACTTCCCGCAATTGGGCCGTTTGGTTGCACGAATATTTAGAGAAGTATCCCACAAAAACCGATGAATTAAAATACGTGCTTACCTCCATTGCCCCCGAGAACAAAGATTCAGAGTTCACGTGGTCTGATTACCAGCAACGAGTCAATGCCGAATTGGCCGATATCTTGGGAAATTTTGTGAATAGAACCTTAGTTTTAACTCATAAGTACTTTGATGGAATCGTGCCCGAGGCGGGCGAGTTGACCGAGGGAGAAACTATGTTGATTAAGCGACTTTACGAATTCGAACCAAGGATTTCGGAATTGATGTATGCCTACAAGATTCGGGAGGCACAGCAAGAAATGATGCAAATCGCTCGTATGGGCAATAAATACCTCGCGGACGAAGAACCTTGGAAGAAGGTGAAAACCCACCCGGAACGCGTTCCTGCCATCTTAAACACCGCCCTTCAAATTACTCGTGAATTGGCCCGAATGGCACAAATCTTTTTGCCAGAAACGGCAAAAAAGATTTACGGAATGTTAAACCTTCCAGCAGACTCTTGGCAAAGTACCGTTGCACGACTTCAGCCTGGTCATGGCATTAGCCCTGCTGAAATTCTCTTCGAAAAAATAACCGATGAAATGGTGGAAGCGGAACGACAAAAGCTTCAACCTACTGAACATTTGACCAACCCTAAATTCCCTCCCATGAAAGACCTAATATCCTTTGATGATTTCACGAAAATGGACCTTCGCTTGGGCAAGGTAATCGCTGCTCAAAAAATGGAAAATGCTGACAAGCTGTTGGTGCTAACCGTCAATACCGGAATCGATGAACGAACGATCGTTTCGGGAATTGCTTTGCATTATAAGGCCGAGGAAATCATTGGTAAATCTGTCGTGGTGCTCATGAACCTTGCACCGCGAAAAATACGAGGAGTGGAATCTCATGGAATGCTGCTTATGGCAGAAAACGAAGATGGAAAATTAAGTGCTCTGGTGAGCGAACGTGGATTTGAAGAAGGACCGACCATTAGCTAAACGTATCCCTTATCCTTTGCCCAACTGCTTAATTGTGCGGCATTCGGTAAATCCAGTTTTTTCAGGATGTTATGACGGTGCGTTTCAACCGTACGGTGCGAAACAAATAACTTGTCCCCAATTTCTTTTGAAGTTAGTCCTTGGGCAATGAATTTAACGATTTCAATCTCCTTCATCGTAAGCTCTTTTTTATCCCGGTCATCCGCATTTAACAAAGCGGCAAAATAACGGTCTTTAATTTCGGAGGCAATAAACAACTCTCCTTGGTGCACGCTGTGGATGGCACTCACCAACTCCGATTTATTGGTGTTTTTTGTGAGGTACCCCTTGGCGCCGATCGCTAAAAATTTTTTGACATAGGAAATGTCGTCGTGCAACGAAAGACCAATAACCCGGGTTTTGGGGAGTGAATCCAAAATCTTCGTGGCTGCGTTAATCCCTGAACCCGATCCCAAGTTAATGTCCATCAGCACAATATCCGGTTTGTGCACGTAAGCTTGATCGTAAGCGCTGGATTCTGAGTCGGCAGTTGCGCACACTATAATTTGAGGAGAATCCTTTAGCAAACTGGCCCACGCCTCGCTGATGAGTTTATGATCGTCGACAATAAGAACTTTAATGGTTGGCTCCATATACCGAACTGAATTTACGCATTTAAGGCTTCTGCTCCACCAACAATCTCTAAAATTTCATTGGTAATGGCTGCCTGACGGGCTTTGTTGTAGGTTAATTTAAGAGCTTTTTGCAATTCAGACGCATTATCTGTTGCCTTGTGCATGGCGGTCATTCGAGCAGCGTGTTCTGCAGCAATAGAGTCTAAAAGCGCCTTAAAAAGTTGAGTATTTAAGGATTTAGGGATGAGTTGAGTAACAATTTCCTCCTTTTCTGGTTCAAAAAGGTAATCTTTGGCTAGGCTTTCATGGCCGGACTCTTCCGACTTTATGGGTAAAAATGCTTCCACTTCCACCGACTGCGTCACCGCATTTACAAATCGATTGTACACCAATACCATGCGGTCGAACTCTTTCGACTGAAACAAGCGCATCAACTCTTTACTTAACAAGGCGGTACGCTCAAACGAAACCGCTCCTACAATATCTTCTTGTGGGGCAAGGGTCTCATTGCTAAAATAATTTTCCGTCCTTTTGTAAACATCTTTTACCTTTTTACCTAGGCATACTACGGATACTTGGCTCGAGGCAAATTCGTTCTTCATCAAATAACTAACTTTCTTGATTACGTTGCTATTGAATCCTCCACACAAGCCTCTGTTCGAAGTGATGGCCACGACCAATATCTTTTTTGAACCGCGGTCTTCTGCAAAGGCATTATCCGATAAATCCACCGTGCCGCTCACATTTTCAAGAATGTAGCGCAATTTTGCAGCGTAAGGACGTAAACGGGTAATGGCCTCCTGAGCTCTCTTTAATTTGGCAGCTGAAACCATTTTCATCGCAGAGGTTATCTGCATGGTCGAGGAAACAGAGCTAATTCGGTTTCGGATTTCTTTTAAGTTCGCCATCCCTTTCTCCCTTAATATTTAGCAGAAATCTCCTTAGCTTTTGCTGCCAAAACATCCGTAATGTCATCTGTGAATTGCCCGGACTTCAATGCCGCTAATACGTCGGCATGCTGGCTTTCGAGCAAGGTCAAGAATTCCTTTTCAAATTCTTTTACCTTGGCTACAGGGACGGTTTGAATCAGCCCTTTTGTTCCGACATAGATAATTGCAATTTGTTTTTCAACCGGAAACGGATCTCCCTCACGTTGCTTCAAAATTTCAACGTTTCGTGCTCCTTTGTCAAGAACCGATTTAGTAGCAGCATCCAAGTCGGAACCGAATTTAGAAAAGGCCTCTAATTCTCGGTACTGCGCTTGGTCCAACTTAAGCGTTCCAGCAACTTTCTTCATGGACTTAATCTGTGCCGAACCTCCAACCCTTGAAACGGAAATACCCACGTTAATCGCTGGGCGTATTCCGGAATTAAACAAATCGGACTCCAAGAAGATCTGCCCGTCTGTGATCGAAATTACGTTGGTGGGAATGTACGCTGAAACGTCTCCCGCTTGGGTTTCAATAATGGGGAGAGCTGTTAATGAACCCCCTCCTTTTACTTTACCTTTGAGGGATTCCGGAAGGTCGTTCATTTTTGAGGCAATGCTGTCGTCTTTAATGACTTTCGCAGCTCGCTCTAAAAGACGTGAGTGCAGGTAGAAAACATCTCCGGGGTACGCCTCACGGCCCGGAGGACGACGCAGCAACAACGATACTTCGCGGTAGGCGACTGCTTGTTTGGATAAATCATCGTAAACAATCAATGCTGGCTTACCAAGGTCGCGGAAGTACTCCCCAATGGCGGCACCTGTCATGGGAGCATAAAACTGCATGGGAGCCGGATCAGAAGCATTCGCAGCAACAACAACCGTGTAAGCCATGGCGCCTGCATCTTCCAGTTTTTTCACGATTCCCGCTACCGTTGATCCTTTTTGCCCAATGGCTACATAGATGCAGAAAACCGGTTCTCCGCGGTCGTAAAATTCTCGTTGGTTGATAATGGTATCAATCGCCACGGTTGTTTTCCCCGTTTGACGATCTCCAATGATTAACTCACGTTGGCCGCGTCCGATGGGAATCATGGCATCTACCGCTTTGATTCCTGTTTGTAAGGGCTCATTTACCGGTTGACGAAAAATTACTCCAGGAGCTTTCCGCTCAATCGGCATTTCAAAAAGTTCTCCCGTAACAGGACCTTTGCCATCAATTGGTTTTCCTAAAGTATCAACGACTCGACCAACCAAGCCATCGCCTACGTCAACTGAGGCAATTCTACCAAGACGTTTGACCGTGTCTCCCTCCTTTATGCCGGAAGACCGACCAAGCAATACGGCTCCGACGTTGTCTTCTTCGAGGTTCAAGGCAATGCCGCGAATGCCTCCGTCAAACTCGATCAGCTCTCCGTATTGGACTCCGTTCAGCCCAAAAATACGAGCGATACCATCTCCCACTTGCAGTACAGTCCCTACCTCTTGCACTTCAGCCTCTGTTTTTACGCCCGACAACTGTTCGCGTAAGATTGCCGAAATTTCTGCTGGTTTTAAATCTGCCATGATTGTTTTATTGTTTGCTTTACGTTGTTAATTCTTGTTTAAGTTGCTTCAGCTTGCTTGCCACCGACGCGTCTATTTGTTTGTCGTCAATGCGGATGATAAATCCCCCGATCAAGGATGGATCTACCTCCTCTTTCAACGAAAGATTTCCGTTAAAAGAGCTGGATACTTTTCGTATGATCGCTTGCTTGGTCTCTGCATCCAGGGCACTTGCCGTTGTAATCAATCCCGACACAATATCCCGATGCTTTTCAAGCAAGCGATGAAATTGACGCGCAATTTCGGGAAGCAACTGTTCTCGACCGTTTTTGGTTACAAGGCTAAAAAACCCCATGGTTAATTCGTCGAAATCCGTCAAAATTTGCTGGTAAATAGCAATTTTCTTGTCGTCCCTAATTACGGGAGAATTCAAGAAAGTGCGAAAATCATTGGAGGTATGCACCACTTGCTCAAAACGGGATAAATCCTTCTCAATGCGTTCCATTTTCCCTTGAGCAAGGCTCAGCTCCATTAAAGCGGTTGCGTACCTGATTGCAGATTTTGTCGATACCATATCAATTCAGCTTAAGCTCCTCGGCTAATTTGCTGGCAAGTTCCTTTTGTTTAGCATCCGAAGACCATGATTCGCGTATCATTCGTTCCGCAATTTCCACAGAAAAAATGGCCACTTGGGCTTTCATTTCGGTAATTGCTGCATTCCGTTCACTCTCAATGGCCGATTTTGCCGACTCCATTAGCTTCACCCCTTCCGCTTTAGCCTTTTCACGAGCCTCCTCGATCATTTTAGTGCCGGCGTCTTTTGCTTCCTTTAAAATAGCATCTCTTTCAACACGCGCCTCTTTTAAAATACGCTCATTTTCGGCGTTTAAAGCCTGCATTTCCTGACGTGCTTTTTCGGCCTCTTTCAGCGCCTCTTCGATTATTTTACTACGAGCATTTACCGATTTCAACAGAGGTTTCCAAACAAATCGGGTTAATACAAAGAGCAAAAGACAAAAGGTTAATCCTGTCCAAAACAACAAGCCGTAACTCGGGGTAACTAACTCCATACGTTCTTTTTTTTAATCAATACAATAAGCCCCTGCCAACCGCAGGGGCATTTAAAAACTATCCTTTCGCTCCAAGGAAACCGACCACTACGCCAAATAGAGCAACCCCTTCAATCAAGGCCGCAGCAATTAGCATAACCGTCTGAATCTTTCCCGCGGCCTCTGGATTACGAGCAATTCCTTCAACTGCCGAACCACCAATTCTCCCGATTCCAATCCCAGCACCAAGTACCGCCAAACCAGCACCTATTGCCGCTACACTACCAAACATTCCTGCCATAATATATAGTTTTAAAATTTACAAATTAATGATGATCGTCCTCGATCGCTGCTCCTATAAACAGCGCGGACAGCATCGAAAACAAATACGCCTGTAAAAAGGCCACCAATACTTCTAATACCGAAATAAATAAAGCCATTGGAACTGATAAACCGGCCCAGGCCACTGATTTATTCAAGAAAATAATGGAAAACAGCGCTAAAATAATAATGTGCCCTGCAGTCATATTTGCGAACAAACGAATCATCAACGCGAAGGGTTTGGTAAAAATACCTACAACCTCAATTGGAATCATGATGGGCAACAATGCCTTGGGAACACCTGGCGTTGCAAAAATGTGCTTCCAATAATTTTTATTCGCGCTAAACAACGTAATGACTAAGGTACAACAGGCCAAGAAAAATGTAACCGTTATATTGCCTGTCAGGTTGGCACCTCCCGGAAAAACAGGAACCATTCCGAGTAAATTATTGATTAAAATAAAAAAGAAAACCGTGGTTAAAAACCCGATATATTTAACGTGTTTTCCGTCGGGTAAATTCGGGATCGCAATTTCGTCTCGTACAAAAACAATCAGGGGTTCCACAAATTTCGCCAGACCCTGAGGCGCAACGGGCCCTTTCCTTTTGTAAAAATTAGCGGTCACCAACATAATTATTAGCAGCAACAGCCCTCCTACAAACAAGGATAAAACGTTTTTCGTAATGGAAAAATCCCAAGGGGTTTCGTTGTGGGGATGTCCGTTGTGAAAGGTCAATCGACCTGCTGCGAGTTTATAGATTTTCTCGTGCAACAGCGCATATCCCTTTGCCGGGCCTACTCCGATGAGGTAGGTTTGAACCGAACCGTCCTTCAACGTATCCTGCTGTTGCTTCCCATGATATAAATGTGAGGAACTGAAGCACTTTACCCCCTTGTCGATCAAAATGATGGGTAAAGAAATGGCGCTTGCTGAATGGCCTTCTCCCCAAAGGTGCCACTCATGGGCATCCTGAATGTGGTGCATGATGCTGAACTCCTCGTTGGCACGCAACACTGAGGACGAAAAGAAAAAACTTCCTACAAGCACTAAAATCGCGTTAAACGCAGCATTCTTCATGAAAGCACTGTTCTTATTTCGGTGCAAAGATACTAATTCTTTAGGTTCAAGGACGCTAAAAATTTCTTTTTATTCCTTTCGTCGCACCGCTTGATAGGTTTTAATGGCGAACAATAACAACAAGGCCAATGACACAAACCCGATGCCAGCATAAATCCAATTGGTGTTGTCCTTCAACACGACGATGAACACAATAATAACGAGGAGCAGGGTAGCAACTTCGTTCCAGATTCTTAACGCTCCACTGCTCCAATGGAACTGCCCTCTCTTCAAGTCCACATAAATTTTTTGACTGATAAAATGATATACCAACAGCAATAAAACAAAACCCAGTTTCAAGTGCATGTAAAATTCTTTCAAATACCCAGGAACAATCCACAGCATAAGGGCGCCAAAGGACAAGGTTAATACCATCGATGGAGTCGCAATAATCCACCACAACCTTCGTTGCATGATTTCGAATTGGTTTAACAAGATGGATCTATCCGGTTCTTCTTTCTCGCCCGCCTCCACGGAATAGATGAACAAGCGTACCATGTAAAACAAGCCCGCAAACCAACTCACCATAAAAATAATGTGCAAGGACTTAACGACGCCTAGGTTTTGAATCCACCAATCCATCTTCAAATTTAATAGAATTCTTTTTAGCACTCGCTCACGCTTTACTTATATTCGTTAATTTTGTTAGGGATGCAACGATTGCTACTGCTTTTTTTAGGTTTTTGGGTTGGCTTTTCAGAGGCTCAAATCCTTTCGATTAGTGGTCAATATGAAGGCATGAACCTGTTTGTTTCCAATCCCATTAAAACCGACGGCTATGGATATTGCATCGACAAAGTTTTGGTCAATGGAATTATTTTACCCGCATCCATTCAAACCGAATATTTTGAAATTGACCTTGGATTGTTTCAATTCAAAAAGGGAGACGACATTTTTATCGAATTAGAGCACGGTGAAAGTTGCATGCCAAATTTTGTAAATCCAGAAGTCTTACTTCCTTTCAGCACTTTCGAAATAACCTCCATTTCAGCCGATTCGAAAGGTAAAATCACATGGAGCACAAAAAATGAATCGGGAAAATTGGTGTTCTCGGTTGAACAATATAAGTGGGGCCGTTGGGTTCAAGCTGGAGAGGTTCTTGGCAAGGGCCTGAAAACCACGAATTCTTATTCGCTAAACATCATAGCAACGAGCGGGGTAAATACGGTGCGTGTTGCTCAAACCGACAACACTGGAATTAAACGGAGTTCAAAAAGCGTTTCCTTTACCTCGAATGCAAAAACCTTGTCGTTGAGCCCCATTAAAGTAAAAACAAAGGTTTATTTCAAGGCGGGAAACGCAGAAACAAAAACCAAATACGAAGTCTATGATGTGTATGGAAATCTCTTGAAAAAAGGATATGCAAATTCCGTTGATTGTTCCGACTTATTGAACGGCATTTACCACGTAAATTATGACCATAAAACCGATAAAATAATCAAATACTGATGCTGTTAAAAATCGAACATTTAGGCATTGCCGTAGAGAGCCTTTCTGAAAGCATTCCTGTCTACGAAGCGCTCTTAGCTACTCCTTGCTATAAACAAGAGTTTGTGGGATCTGAAAGCGTTTTAACCGCTTTTTTTCAGGTTGGTCCCAACAAAATAGAACTGCTAGAAGCCACCGATTCCGCATCCCCCATTGCCCAATTTTTACGGGCAAAAGGAAAAGGCTTTCATCACGTAGCTTTTGAAACCGATGATATTGAACAAGAAATTCAACGTTTATTGCTCGCCGGATTCGAATTGATTCATCAAAACCCTAAACAGGGAGCCGATAATAAAATGATTGCTTTTTTACACCCAAAATCCTCTGAAAAATTATTGGTTGAACTCTGTCAGGAGCTTAAACCGCCGCCTATTATTTAGATTTGTTCTAAATTAAGAAATGTGACACTATTATGACAATTGTACAGCGTTCTGTAATCAATTTTGTACACGCTTATTTCTCAAATGTTCATAACAAACTTGAACCAGTTAGCTACGCTAGCCTTTACCCATCGAACGCTTGATATCAATCGCATCGGTGTTTTGCACATCCAACCGGACAATTTAGCCCAGCGCTTAACCCATGTCAAACAACAATTAGACCTGCAGGAGCTGATGATGCTTTCCACCTGCAACCGTGTGGAGTTCAGTTTTACATCCATGAAGAAGGTGGTTCCCGAGTTTACGGGTATTTTTTTAAGAACGGTTTATCCAGAGCTCACTGAGAAAGAGCTTGAAGAGTTTGCCCTCAACTCGGATTACTATCAAGGCAGCCATGCTGTTGAACACGCGATGTCCGTGGCTTCCTCGGTGGATTCCATGATTATCGGAGAACGGGAAATAATCGCCCAAATGCGCCAAGCTTATGAGCATTGTGCAGTTGCAGGTTTAACCGGCGACGTGCTCCGAATTTTAAACCGACATGTGATTCAAACCGCCAAAAAAGTTTTCACTCAAACCTCCATCGCCACCAAACACGTTTCCATAGTTTCGTTAGCGTACCATCATCTCAAAAGGCTACAAATCCCCTTGGATTCACGCTTCATTATGGTTGGGGCCGGTTCCACGAATACCGCAATGGGGCGTTTCCTTAAAAAACATGGATTCAAAAATTTCGCCGTATTTAACCGCACTTTTGCAAAAGCCCAAGAATTAGCCAATGAGCTAGGAGGAAAAGCTTATGACTTGGCTGCGTTGGCTTCCTACGATCGAGGATTTGATGTTATTATAAGCTGCACCGCGGCAGAACAACACATAATTACCCCCGACCTATACCAATACTTGCTTCAAGGTGATACCGGACGTAAAACCATCATAGATATTGCTATCCCACAGGATCTAAATCCACAAATCCTCAAACAATACCCCGTAAAACATATTTCTGTTTCTTATCTGCAAAAGATTTTAAACAAGAACCTTCAAGAGCGTTCCAAAGAATTGGAACACGTTGCCAAGATACTCCGCGAGGCAGAGCGGGAATTTGAAATCGTTTTTCAAAAACGACAAGTAGAGTTGGCTATGCGTTCGGTGCCTATGGCCGTCAAGCGCATTAAATCCGATGCCGTTAACGAGGTCTTCAAAGAAGATGTTAAATCCCTCGACCCTCAGTCTCGCGAGGTACTCGAAAAAGTCCTTGGTTACGTTGAAAAAAAATACATCGCAGGACCGATGAAGTTAGCCAAAGAAATCATGGCGAAACATGAGTAAACCTTCCATCCGCATTGCTACACGCGGAAGTGACCTGGCGCTTTGGCAGGCGAGAAGTGTTCAACGGCAACTCGAAGAGTTAGGGTGTTTTGTAGAATTAAAAATTATCCAAACTCAAGGAGACCGTATCCAAGACTTAAGTTTTGACAAGTTGGAAGGCAAAGGATTTTTCACCAAGGAAATTGAAGCGGAATTGCTCAACGGCAACGTGGATTTGGCGGTTCACTCGCACAAAGACCTGGAAACCACCCCTCCCGCAGGACTGATCATTGCCGCCGTTTCGCAAAGGGAGGACCCCAGCGAATTGTTGCTCATTCGTTCCGAGGCCCATGATCCCCTCCAAAAACTCGAGTTAAAGCAAGAGGCTGTTGTTGGCACCAGTTCTGCCCGACGCCAAAGTTTGTTGCGCAGTTACCGAGCGGATTTACGCATTGATGAGCTAAGAGGCAATGTCCCAACACGCATCGATAAACTGCGAAAAGGAGACTACGATGCCATTTTGCTGGCCAAAGCAGGGGTTGTACGGCTCGGTCTGGATACCAGCGATCTCGTTACCCTCACCCTAGACCCGACCGCTTTCATTCCTGCGCCTGCTCAAGGAGTGTTGGGGCTTCAGGTTCGAGAAAACGATGCGGTAACTTATGCCTGGGCTAGAAAACTCAACCACTCAGCCGTCGAAAACCAAATACGTGTCGAACGAGAAGTGCTCAAAAACATGGAGGGCGGTTGTCATTTACCACTAGGAGTATACAACGATGGCAAGGTGGTTCATGTGTCCTATGGCAAATCAAAACACCAATCCTCCGTGTTGTTCGCCTTCCCCCTAAAAAAAGACCAAGATATCGTGCAGCAGATCATAGCAACCTTACGGAACCTGTAATGCGCGTGTTTTTTTCATCGAAAAGTGGGGCAACCCATCCCTTGGTCCTTGCTGCTCGACAAGGTTCTTTCGAACTAATCTGCGAATCGCTAATTGCTTTTACTCCGCTGAATAATACCCCAACCAAGCCTTATGACATCCTCTTTTTCAGCAGTCCAAGGTCCTTTGAATTCGGCCAACAATTCATGCGCCCTGAGGTGTTGAACGCTGCTTTTTCACAAGCCACCGCCAAATTCCTTCCCCGCACCGATTGGCAGGGACGGCATCCTGGGAATCCCGCACAAACGGCTTTAGACTTTTATGCATGGGCAGGGAGCCGCAAGGTATTGTTCCCGGTTTCGGACCGAAGTTTGGGGAGCATTCCCGCAACCTTCCCCGAGCATCAAAAAGAAGTCGTTCCTGTGTACCAAACCTCCCTCTTACCCCGAAAAATTGTGGAATGCTCGGTATATGTGTTCACCAGTCCGAGCAATGCGGAATCCTTTCTGCAATGCAACGTTCTTCCGAGAGGCGCTAAGGTGTTTGCGTGGGGAGAAAGTACGCATTCGTTCCTGAGCCGTCGAGGCATCGAAAGCGATGATTGCCATGGCGACGACAGCACGGTGGATTGGATTGCACTCCTTTCCCCGTGGCTAAACCTCTAGAAGTTCGTACCTTTACCGCATGCTCCACGATACGATTGTTGCTTTAGCTACCGGAGGAACCGGTGCCCTGTCGGTAATTCGTTTATCGGGAACCAAGGCTAAGCAGATTGCTCAAGCTCATGTGGCCCGAAACTTGGCAGCGATGCCGAGCCATCATGCCGTATTCACGCTGTTTAAAACGCTCGATCAAACTCCGGTGGACGAAGTGCTTTTGCTGTGTTTTGACCACGGAAAAAGTTTTACGGGAGAGGAAACGGTGGAAATTCATTGCCATGGGTCTTCGTACATACAATCGGCGATATTACAAGCGCTCATTGCGTCCGGAGCGCGCATGGCCGAGCCGGGAGAATTTACCCAAAGGGCCTTTGCGAACGGAAAAATGGATTTATCGCAAGCCGAAGCGGTGGCAGACCTCATTGCCTCGAACAGCCGTCAGGCCCACGCAGTAGCCTTAAACCAAATGCGGGGAGGGTTTTCGCACGAATTGAGCACCCTTCGCGAAAAACTCATTGAATTCGCCAGCCTCATGGAATTGGAACTCGACTTCGGGGAAGAGGACCTTGCCTTTGCTGACCGAAGCACCTTGTTGGCCTTGGTGGGGGAAGTATTGGGCAAAATACAGCGCTTGATTAAAAGCTTTGCGCTCGGAAATGCCATGAAAGAAGGCGTACCCGTGGCCATTGTAGGAGCGCCGAACGCCGGAAAAAGTTCCTTGTTGAACGCTTTATTGGGCGAAGAACGAGCAATAGTCAGCGATATTCCCGGAACTACACGCGACGTTATCGAAGAGGTATTGACCATAGACGGCATTCGTTTTCGTTTGATGGATACGGCAGGAATTCGAGCAACGAACGAAACCATTGAAGCCATGGGGATTGCGCGTTCCCAAGAGAAAATAGAAAGGGCGAGGCTGGTCCTTGCGTTGAGCGATGGAAGCGACCTTGAGCAGCTGCGAAGCGATGAAGCGTGGGTGGCGGAGCTCAAGGTCAAGCACCCCGATAAAACCGTAGTATGGATTGCTAACAAAAAAGACCTCAACGAAGCTCGGGGCGTGGACTTGGCGATCAGTGCCTTAAGCGGCGATGGACTGGAGGAATTGATGCAGCGCATGAGCGACAGCATACAGCAAGATTTTGACGTGGAGCGGGAAACGGTGGTTTCGAACGCTCGGCACGTGGAGGCCTTACAGCAAACGCAGACCTATTTAAGGGCGGCCCAACAGGGATTGAAACAAGGTCTACCGGCCGATTTAGTGGCCATGGACTTACGCGCCGCAATGCGCAGCTTGGGCAACATCACCGGTGAAATCGAACTCGACACCGATATATTAGGAACGATATTTAGTAGGTTTTGTATCGGAAAGTAACCACCACAAAACAACCAAACACCAAAACTATAAAAAACCAATATAAAGCCTATTATAATAGGCTTTTTTAGTGTTTACAAATATAGGTTTCTTTTGCTTTAATACTTGTTTTTTATCAATTATTTGTACCTTCGTTGTACCTTAATGGCAAAACACGGTAAAACGTGTTTATTTGTACCTCAAAAAGGCGAAATAAAGTCCCTTAATTACCCTTAAGTTATCTTAATGGTTCTTAATGGCACTTAAAAAAAGGATATATGAGTAAGGCAAATTTCACAATATTGAGGCAATGCGAGAATTGCAGTAATATGTTTGAAGCACAAAAACGAACAACCCGTTTCTGTTCCCATAAATGCGCCTCACAAAACTATAAATTGAGGCACCGCCTTAAAGTTAAAAATGAGGTTGAAGCTGAAACAATTAAAACAAGTATTCCAAAGGTAAAAGCAATTAACCTTGAATTATTGAAGCACAAAGAGTTTTTAACCATTGGCGAGGCTGCAATATTATTCAGTTGCAGCACAAAAACGGTTTATAGAATGATTAAAGCAAAAGAAATTAAAGCAAGTAACCTTTCACAAAGATTAACAAGGGTAAGGCGAATTGATATTGAACAACTAATAAAAGATAATGGCAACAAAAGTTAAGTTAAGACAAAAGCCCATTTCAGGGAACAGGCAAAGTTTATATTTAGATTTTTACCCAGCAATACCACACCCCGAAACAGGCGAACCAACCCGAAGGGAATTTTTAGGGCTGTACCTTTTTGATAAGGCAAAGAACCCTATTGATAAGCAAGGCAACAAAGAAACTTTACAGCTTGCCGAACAGATAAGGCAGAAAAGAGAAAACCACCTAAACAAACCCGAAATTTACACAGGATACGAACTGGAACAGAAACGTATTAAAGAACTGGGTGAACAGAATTTTGTTGCCTATTTCAAAACACTAACCGACAAACGAAAAGCCAGTAACCACGATAACTGGGTTTCAGCTTACAATTACCTTGTAAAATTCACTAATGGAAATTTGCAGTTTGCCGACCTCAACGAAAGGTTTTGTAATGAGTTCAAAGAATATTTGCTCACCACCAAAAGCAATAAGAGCAGTAAAACAACCCTTGCCCAAAATTCAGCCGTTTCCTATTTTAATAAACTGAAAGCCACTTTAAAGCAAGCATACAAAGACGGGTATTTAACCACCGACCTGAACGCAAAAATTGAACCCATAAAACAAGCAGAGGCACGAAGGAATTTTTTAACCATTGAGGAACTGAACAGCCTTGTAAAAACGGAATGCAATAACCCTTTATTGAAACGGGCAGCCTTGTTTTCAGCACTAACGGGGTTGAGGTTTTCGGATATTAAAAACCTTGTTTGGGGCGAACTGGAATATATTGAGAATAACGGGTATTTCATACAGTTCAAACAGCAAAAAACAAAAGGGGTTGAGGTATTACCAATTTCCGAGCAGGCTTACAACTTGCTGGGTGAACGCAAAGAACCCACCGACAAAGTATTTGAGGGGCTTGCTTATTCAGCATACGAAAACAAACACCTATACCAATGGATTGGAGCAGCAGGAATAACAAAGGATATTACCTTTCATTGTTTCAGGCATACGTTTGCCACCTTGCAACTATCAAAGGGAACGGATATTTACACCGTTTCCAAAATGCTGGGACACCGTGAACTGAAAACCACACAGATTTATGCAAAGATTATTGATCAAACCAAACGTGAAGCAGCCGACAAAATAAAATTAGATATGTGATGAAACAGAAAAAAGAAACAAGGTTCTGGCTTTCCACCTTTGTTGAAAAACAGGAACAAACCAAACACCCATACAAAAGTTTCAAAAGGGAAATTGAAAACAACGGCTGTTTAAAAGTGAAAACAGAAACGGACACCGTTAAGATTTACACCCCTGAATTAGCTGTTATTTTAAACTCAAAGGAATTGTCAGCTTTCAATATGGATACCCAAACAGAAACCACTATTAACGGCTGGGATTACCTAAATACATACATTGAAGCATATAAAGAGGGCGAACAATATTTTGAAACTGAATTTAAAGTTTCACCAGACACCCTTTACGGGGCAAACGCTAAACAGTGTGTAAGGGATATTCACTTAAACTTTTTTCACGTTCAGCATACGGGAGCAAATGAGGGCTGGGGCTATGTTAAGGAACAATACCCAACTACATTAACCCATAAAGTTGTAAAGGAATATGGATACTATTCAGGAATAGTAAACAAGGTTGAGGAACAAGTAAAGAAATACCCTTTACAGTTTGCCACGTTTGATAAGTGCGAACACAATTTACCCCCTCAACAAACGAAAACAGAAAAACTTAAAGTTCCTCAAATTGCACTTATTCACATTTACGAAAACATACTAATAACAAGGGAAAACGCTGTGGAAATTGCAGCGAAACACGGGTATACAGCCAAACTATCAGGCGAAGGTTTGTATCAGGATTATTTGAAGTATGTAAAAGTAAACGATAGAAAAGCGAAGCCAACGGCAGAAACAAAAAAAACACTCAAAAATAAAATTGAACTATTTGAAAGCGTTGTTAATTATTTATCGGATAACAGCAAACAAAGGGCTATTGATGAAATAAATATTTTGAAAACAATATTTGAAAATGAATATCAATAAAGGTTGTAACCAGTCGTAACCAGTTACCCCCTTTTAAGCCAACCAACCTTTGTGCAAGTAATTTAAAACTTGTACAAAATGAATAATCCATTTGAAGTAATTGAGGCAAGGTTAAACAATATTGAAACCTTATTGCTCGACCTCAAACACTTACCAAAAGAGCAGGGCGAACAACCCGAAACAGACGAACTTTTAACCGTTCAGGATACGGCTAAATTTTTGAGCCTTTCAATTCCCACCGTTTACACTCTAATAAGTAAAGGTGAATTACCAGTAATGAAGCGTTCAAAACGCTGTTACTTTTCAAAAGTTGAGTTAATCAATTATTTGAAGCAAGGCAGAAAAAAGACTTTGGCAGAAACAGCCAGCGAAGCCGAACAGTATTTAAAAACTAAAAAGGGGTAAGCTATGCAGGAACATAACATAACCCCTAATGAGTTAAGTAATAAAGACGGGTATAAAGATACAAATTTTAATACCATTACCCCAGTGTTTGAGTTTGATAAACACGGTATTGGGGTTGAAGATATTAAAAGCGAAGCTGAACAGTTAATAAAGCAAGGTAATGAAGCCAAAGAAAGTAAAGGACTGTTCACAGTTAAAACAGCCAGCCGTTGGATTGAACAGGCGAAAACCCGACCTATTCCGCAAATGCTTTTTGGTGAATTTTGGTTTGAGGGTGAACTATGTATTTTGTTTGCCGACACCAATTTAGGTAAGTCAATTTTAGCCGTGCAAATTGGTAACAGTATAAGCAAGGGCGAACAGATACGGGGCTTTAAATTGGAAACACCAAAGCAACCGATTTTGTATTTTGATTTTGAGTTAAGCGACAAACAATTTGAAAACAGATATTCAATAAAGTTTGAACAGCATTACAGCTTTGATAACAACTTTATACGGGTTGAAATAAACCCCGAAGCCACCATACCCGAAGCACAAAACTATGAGGATTACCTCAACTATTCACTGGAACGAAGTATTACCGAAACAGGGGCAAAGGTTTTAATTATTGATAACCTTACTTACCTAAAAAATGAAACTGAAAAGGCTAAGGATGCTTTGCCCTTAATGAAACATTTGAAAGACTTAAAAAACAAATACGGGCTTTCAATTTTAGCACTTGCACACACACCAAAAAGGGACTTATCAAAACCAATTACCCGAAATGATTTACAAGGCAGTAAGATGCTAATAAACTTTTGTGATAGTTCCTTTTCAATAGGTGAAAGCCACAGCGACAAAAATTTACGCTACCTGAAACAGATTAAGCAACGGAACACCGATCAAATGTACGATGCTGAAAATGTTTGTGTTTGTCAAATTGATAAGCCTCTCAATTTCTTAATGTTTGAGTTTGTGAATTTCGGTAAGGAATGGGAACACCTGAAACAGCACACCGAAAAGGACAAAGAAAGCCTGTACGAAAAGGTAAGTGAACTAAAGCAGCAAGGGCGAAGCCTTCGGGAAATAGGCGCTGAACTGGGTATTTCTCACCAACAAGTAAAGCGAATTTTAGACAAACAACCCAAACTGTAACAACTGTAACAACTGTAACACCCTGTTACAAGTGTTACAAGTGTTACACTAAAGAGGTAAAAAATGAGTGAACACAAATACATATTAGAACCATACAAGGGAATGAATACCCGTTACCGTTGCCCCAGTTGCCAGCAAAGGGATAAAACCTTTTCACTTTACATTGATAAGGAAACAGGCGAACACATACACCCCACCGTTGGCAGGTGCAACCGTGAAAGTAATTGCGGACACCATTACACCCCGAAACAATATTTTCAGGATAACAATATTTCATTTGATACCCAGCCCAAACCATACAAGCCCCGACCTGTTACACCTCAACCAAAGCCCGTTTCATTTATTCCCGTTGAGGTATTAAAAGCCAGCCTGAACCCCACAGTGTTTGAGGTGAACCATTTTGTAAAGTTCCTTATTAACCTGTTCGGGGTTGGGGTTGCCAGCCAACTGGTAAGCCGTTATTTTATTGCCACCTCAAAACATTGGAACGGGGCAACGGTATTTTGGCAAATAGATACACAGGGCAACATTAGAACAGGCAAAATAATGCTTTACAGCCCCACCACGGGCAAAAGAGTAAAAGAACCATTAAATCATATTAACTGGGTGCATAAAGCTCTTAAACAGCCTGAATTTGAGTTAAGGCAATGTTTGTTTGGTGAACACTTACTAATTGATAAAACAAAACCCGTAGCCATAGTTGAAAGCGAAAAAACAGCTGTAATTGCAAGCGTTTATTTACCCCAGTTTATTTGGGTTGCAGTTGGTAGCCTTACCAGCCTGAACGATGAAAAGTGCAGCATACTAAAGGGGCGAACTGTTACACTATTTCCCGACCTCAACGGGTTTGAGAAATGGAACAATAAAGCAAAGAAACTTTCACACCTTGCCACGTTCACCGTTTCCGATTTATTGGAACGCAAAGCCAGCGAGGCAGAAAGGAAGCAAGGGTTTGACCTTGCCGACTATTTAATAAAGTTCAATTACAAAGAGTTTGCCCAACCTGAACCCGAAGCCACCGAACCACCCCCAGCTGTTCAACCATTGGTTGAGGTGAAACCATTTGAGCAGCCCGAACAACAAAAGCCCGAAAGCTGGGAAAAGGATATTAACGAACTTGAAAACTACTTTGCAAGTGTTGAACTACCAACCCAACCCGTAAAGCTGAACCCATACAGCACAATAACAAACTGTTCACTATTTATTGAAAGCAACTTTTCTACCGTGAAAGCGAACAACGGTAAACGAACCTTTTTGCCCTACCTGAACCGATTACAGGAATTGAAACAAGTATTAACCACAAATTTGAATTGATATGAAAACAAAAGAGATTGAAAGCCTTGAAAGGTACTTTAAAACAGAAAACGAACATTGGAACGGGTATGCCTTTGAAATGCTTTGCGAAGTATTGAAGCAGGGTAATTTTGAAAACCCTGAAACACCCTTACAGCTATTTGATAAGGCAGTAAATATTTTCACCGAACACCACGAAACCCCGTTAAAGGCAGTTCAGGAATTTGCAGCCCTTACCGACAAAGCCAACCTGAACACAGCCCAAAGGCTATTTGTTTACGAATGGGTATACAAGTATGTAAGGGTTTCCGATTTCGGGGAACTGGACTTAACCGAAGTAAAGGACTTACTAAAGAGCCAAACCGAAAGGCTGAAAAATGACAAACCACAGGTTGAGTACAATAAACCTTTGACTGGGAACATTCGGGACACCCTCAAAGAGTTAATGCAAAATGAACTTGAACAGCTACCTGATACCCTAAAAGAACTTGAACCCGTGCAACGGCTGAACATACTTTGCAAACTTATTCCGTATGTATTACCAAAGGTTGAAAGCGTTACCCATAAGCTGGGCGAACCCGAAAGCGAACCCGAAAACAACGGGTTTAAATGGTAAGTTCCTTAATGATTTAGGTTTCATTGCCAAAATAAATCTCAAATGCCTAAGCCCCACACTTTCCCGACCTTATACGATGAGGTAAAAACAGTTAGTATTTTCTTTTTAGCAAAACACGGTTATTTGAAGCCTAACCAATGGAAAGCAGGTTCAGTAAATTGGAGCAGGAACGGTGAAAATTTAGGCAGCATTTCAATTCGTGTTTGTACTTATTCCGAAAAGCCCTACATTGAATTTGATTACCAATGTAACCAACAACCCATTAAGTACAGGGCGCAACTCGTTTCAGCCCCTTCAAATTTAGGTAAAGGGGTTGTTTGGTATTTTGTTTGCCCTAAAACGCGTGTGCGTTGCCGAAAACTATATTTAGCCGACACCTATTTTTACCACCGTTCAGCGTTCAAGGGTTGTATGTACGGAACACAAACTCAAAGCAGAAAGAGCAGGTTTTTCGATAAAACGCTGGGTGTATATTTCAAGAGTGAAAACCTTTACATCGAACTTAATAAAAAACATTTCAAGAAAACTTACGCGGGCAAGCCAACCAAAAAGTATTTGAAACTTACCCAACAGTTACAAAGAGCCGAAAGCATACCATACCACGAAATTGAACGGGCGTTGTTGGGGTGAAGGATATTTATTAAATTGGCTTAATAAAATATTAGAAATGGCAGATTTAACGAGAACAGAGGTAATAAAACTAATAGCTATAGCTACAAAGCCCTTAAATTTAACAGGAGTAGATTTAAGCGGAGTAGACTTATCTAAATTGAATTTAGAGGGAGCTAATTTAACAGAAGCTAATTTATCAGGAGCTAATTTATCAGGAGCTAATTTAATGGTAGCTGATTTAACAGGAGCTAATTTAAACTTAGCTGATTTATCAAGAGCTGATTTATATATGGCTAATTTAAAGAGAGCTGATTTAGAGGGAGCTAAAGGTGTTTAACCTCCATAAAGACTACATTACAGAACTAAATGAGCTTACTATCTACAGACTTAAGAACGGTAAAAAAACTCTCTCTAAAGGGAGTAAGATTACCAATTACTGAGAGGGAGCCAGAGCCCACTATTTACCCTCCCTCTCCAGAGGAGAAAGCCTATAGTAAATTAGTAGCTAAAACCTTAATTAGCCTTAGTACTTGCATAGGGGTATAACAGCCCCTTTTTTTATTTTTTGTACCCCATTTGTACCTTGTTGCTACAAAACCTTTGTTATTAAAGGAAAGTTACTTTTTGTATCGGAAAGTAACTTTCTATCATTGTTACCATCGTAATACTTAAGCAAGTATGATTGTTGTTGAGCTATTGTAAGAATTATTATATTTGATTGATTTAAATAATGTCAAAAACATACAGGATGTGGTATAAATATCAATTGCTATTAACGATGTTTCTGTTACTCTCTGTTAGAGCAACGATGGCCCAAAACCTCGTAGTAACCTTAAACAATTCTACCACTGTTAATTTTCCAATAGCTTCTATTCAAAGCATTAAATTTGGGGCCAACACCATGATTTTGACAGAATTTAACGGAACTGTTAATAGTTGGAATATCCCTGATATAAATAACTACGCCTTCACCCCTTCTGGGCCGGGAGTCAATGAAATTATGTCATCCTTGGTGAAAATTTTCACCGTTTTTCCAAATCCTTCCTCTGGTAATATAAATGTCCAGTTCCACACCGAGGATGCATCCTACATTACCATGGAAATTCTGGATCAAGAAGGCAGAAGATTGTCTGAAATTTATTCGGGAAATCATCAAGGATTGCACACCTACACCTGGAATGCTGAACTCGCTAAAGGTGTTTTTTATTGCCGCATCAGCTCTAAAAATTACACGATTACTAAACCCTTTACTATAAGTCTTTGAATATCTCATGAAGAATTCACTCCTTACTTTGATCATTTTTATGGCTTACCTGTCATATGGCCAAACCGTACAAAACGTCAATAAGACAAGTGGTACCGTTTCTATGCCTATCGCCCAAATTGACAGCATCCGTTTTAATACGCTTACCAATCAAATGGAAATCATTCAAACCAATGGATCCGCGGAAAATCACGTTATCCTTGACATAATCAATGTTACATTTTCCGGGGATTGGGCAGGAGTCGTATCCGCATTGAATTGTGAAAACTCTACAATAACGGGCACGCTTTTAAGCGGTATCGCTGCGAACGGAGTTGCCATTTCCATACCTTATACGGGCGGTAACGGAGGTGCTTACAGCGCCCAAAATATTCCATCGACAGGAGTTTTAGGCCTAACAGCTACTTTGGTAGCAGGTACGTTTGCAAATGGAAGCGGCAACCTCATGTTGAACATCAGTGGAACCCCTCTATCAAGCGGTACAGCCATTTTTGTACTCGCCGTGGGTGAGCAAAGTTGTACCCTGACTTTAAATGTATCGGGTTGGGAAACTCAATATCCTCCAAATAGCGTATTTTGTTTTTCAGGAGGCACGGCTGTTGTTGATGTTACCAATCCTACCACTGGACAAATTTGGATGGATCGTAGCCTGGGAGCAAGACAAGTTGCTTCCTCGAGCGTTGATCAAAACGCTCACGGGGATTTATACCAATGGGGAAGAAGGGAGGATGGTCACCAATGTCGCAACTCCCCTACCACAGCAATTTTAAGTTCAATGAGTCAACCGTCACACGGGGACTTTATTTTATCTCCCGGTGCGCCTTCTAACTGGGTAACCCCGCAGAATAATAATCTTTGGCAGGGAGTCAGTGGATTTAACAATCCTTGTCCTATCGGATATCGCCTGCCCACCGAAACGGAATTGAATAATGAACGGATAAGCTGGAGCAGTAACAACAGTGTTGGTGCGTTGGCTTCCCCTCTCAAATGGACGATGGGCGGCGTTCGCAGCCATATCAACGGACAAATTTATGCAGAGAATGAATTGGGAGGAAGTTGGACGAGCACCATTATAGGCCCCGATTCACGTCTGCTGAACTTTGTTGCCAATGATGCAAGTATGGGGGGTAGTGTTCGTGCTTTTGGTCTTGCAGTTCGCTGTATAAAAAATTAAACGCGGTTTTTCCTATTGTTGGTTATGCCTTATTGTCCCCTACTTTGCCGATAAACAGAATACCTCTTTGATCTGCTTGAGCGTCACTCCTTGTTTCAGCCATCGGAATACCTCGCGTTGAAAGTCTTGAACGAGAGCCGTTGCACCCTCAATACCGACCTCGCAAAACAACTCGAAACCTACCGGGCCATGAAAAAAGGAAACATCGCTCCCGATATGGAATTTAAGGTCAATTTGAAGACGTCTGTTCCAAAACTCAAGAAACTATCGGAACTTAAAAGTCCGTACACCTTGGTGGTTTTTGGTGCAAGTTGGTGCGAAACCTGCAAAGAAGAGGTTCCCAAAATTGCCAAATTGTATCCAAAATGGAAAGGGAAAGGGGTAGATGTTGTTTACATTTCCTTGGACGAGACTCAAGAAGCTTTTGAGCAATTCGTCCAAACCTTTCCCTTTAGCTCCTACTGCGATTACGGCAAATGGAACAGCCCCCTTGCAGTATCGTACTATGTATTTGGAACCCCCACCATGTTTTTATTGGACGCCAAGCGGGAAATCCTACTTCGTCCCAATTCCACCAGTCAAATGGATGCGTGGGTCGATAATTTTTTAAGATGACTGCATGCGAAATCAACCATGAATCCCGCAACCGTTGGTGGCTTATGATTTCCTGCTACTTTTAATAAAACGATAAGTCAGTTGCCATCCATAAGGTTTCCTTTTTCTTGTGCTCTGCCGTTTCATATTTAAATCTACATTGCGCCATAAAAACTTTTAGTTTTTTTACCCTTTTCAAACAACCGGGCTCAACTACCTGCTTACTTTTTGTTTCGGCAAATAAACGCACAAAAAAGGCCGCAAGAGCGGCCTGTTCAATGATCAATGTTGGAATTAATCGCGTTGACGCGCTTCAGAAACATTGATGTTTCTTCCGCCTAACTCGTAATTAGCAAGGGCTTCCATTGCTGCCTTCGCTTCGTCTTGGTTGGGCATTTCAACAAAACCAAAACCACGAGAACGTTGTGTCTCGCGATCTTTGATAATTTTAACGGAAGATACCTCACCATACTGTCGAAACAAATCTTCTAATTCTTGCTCTCCTAAGCGAAAGCTTAGGTTTGAAACGTACATGTTCATAAAAAAAACTTAAATAAATAAATAAACTTTCTGTAATCGGAAGAATTAATTCTTACCTCAAACGCAATCATAACAAATCTACGCTTAAAAAGTTTATCAGGGATTAAATTCTGTGCAATGTTTCGATTAAAAATGATTTTTCATCCCTCATCGGGCAAATTACGTACCTTTGTATATGGAAAATTTGAGCTACGAAAAAGCCTTCGAAGAACTGCAATCCATTGTCTCAGAGATGGAAGGAGGAGCCATTGGCATCGACGATTTATCGGTAAAAGTAAAACGAGCTGCAGAACTGATTAAATTTTGTAAACAAAAACTCAAAGCCACAGAAATGGATGTCGATCAAATCCTTAAAGAGATGGAGACCGATGAAACGGAAAACGGTTTTTAACGCAAGCTCAAATGTCGGATAAAAAGTACCAACAAAGAGGTGTTTCCGCAGGAAAAGAAGACGTACATCGTGCCATTGCCAACATAGATAAAGGACTGTTTCCTCAGGCCTTTTGTAAAATTGTTCCGGACTATTTAACCCATGATAATGACTACTGCATCGTTATGCATGCCGACGGCGCGGGAACTAAATCATCGCTGGCTTATGCTTATTGGAGAGAAACAGGGGACTTAAGCGTTTGGAAGGGCATCGCTCAGGATGCGCTCATTATGAACATCGACGACTTATTGTGCGTGGGTGCCACAGGCCCTATATTGGTGTCTTCCACGATAGGCAGAAACAAATACCGCATACCCGGGGAGGTCATTAAAGCCCTCATAGAAGGCGCAGAGGAAATCCTTGCTCAGTTGCGAAACCACGGTATTGAAATTTATTCGAGTGGAGGAGAGACGGCCGATGTAGGAGATTTAGTCCAAACCATCATCGTTGACTCGACCGTGGTTTGTCGTATGAAACGCAGCGAAGTTATTGACAACAAAAACATCAAACCGGGTGATGTGATTGTAGGATTAGCTTCATTCGGACAAGCTTCCTATGAAGCGTTTTACAACGGCGGTATGGGCAGTAACGGATTAACTTCGGCCAGGCATGACGTTTTTAATAAGGCTGTTGCAAAAAAGTATCCGGAAACATTTGATAACAGCCTACCAGAGGAACTGATTTATTCGGGAAGTAAAAGCCTTTTGGATAGCCTCACCGACTCCCCCCGCAATGCGGGTCAATTGGTGTTATCCCCTACCCGCACCTATGCTCCCATTCTTGCTCAAGTATTGGAAAAATACCGGCATAAAATTCATGGAATGGTGCATTGTTCCGGCGGGGGTCAGACGAAAATACTCCATTTCATAAACGACCTCTCCATCGTTAAAAATGGCTTATTCGACACGCCACCTTTGTTTAAAATGATTCAAGCGGAGTCGAAAACTCCGTGGAAAGAAATGTACCAAGTCTTCAATATGGGCCACCGATTTGAAATTTACACCGATACAAAGACGGCAGAGGCGATAATTGACCTTGCCTCCAAATTTAATGTTGCGGGAAAAGTCATTGGACGCGTTGAAAAATCGAATAGAAAACAAGTTATTATTGATGGTCCTCACGGAGTGCACACATATTTCTAATTGCTTTTTTCCCGTTTTTTTTTAGGATACCGAAAGGATTTCCTATTTTTGCCGACCTATTAATCAGGTGGGATGGGTGAGTGGCTGAAACCAACAGTTTGCTAAACTGTCGTACGGGTAACCGTACCGCGGGTTCGAATCCCGCTCCCACCGCAACAACGTGGAGGTTGAGAGGGATGAGAATCCGCAGGGTTCGTGCCGTAGCGCAGCGAAGACGTCCGAAGGAAATCCCGCTCCCACCGCAACAACGTGGAGGTTGAGAGGGATGAGAATCCGCAGGGTTCGTGCCGTAGCTTCACATCGGTGAAACATAGAATACAGAATGGGTGAGGCAGATTGAATTGACATTTTGGGAATAGAGTTCGGGGCGTAGCGTAGTCCGGTCATCGCGCCTGGTTTGGGACCAGGAGGTCGCAGGTTCGAATCCTGCCGCCCCGACAAGGGGGATGAGCAGTCATCCCCCTTTTTAATTTGTAAGGTCCCGTAGCTCAGCTGGATAGAGCAACTGCCTTCTAAGCAGTAGGTCTTTGGTTCGAATCCAAACGGGATCACAAAAGGAGTCCACTTCGGTACGAAGCGGACTTTTTTGTTTTAGATGCGTTTGAAATTCATTTCAAAAAGCAGAGAAAACAAAAAAGGACGAGCTTTACGCAGTAAAGTGGACGCTATGGTTGGATTGAGCACAAACCCTGGTTCATGCGCCTCGGCGCATAATCCATCCGAATAATTCTTGCTTTGATGAGGGAAAAGTAAAAAAGGACGGGCTTTACGCAGTAAAGTGGACGCTATGGTTGGATTGAGCCCAATATCCTGGTTCATGCGCACAAGCGGATAATCCCCTATCTCCTTTTAATAGAAAACAAAAAAGGACGGGCTTTACGCAGTAAAGTGGACGCTATGGTTGGATTGAGCCCAATATCCTGGTTCATGCGCACAAGCGGATAATCCCCTATCTCCTTTTAATAGAAAACAAAAAAGGACGGGCTTTACGCAGTAAAGTGGACGCTATGGTTGGATTGAGCCCAATATCCTGGTTCATGCGCACAAGCGGATAATCCGTCGCCGAAAAAGCATGCTTTGATGGCACAAAAAAGCCCATCTAAACTACGACGGACTTAATCACTTGAATAATCAAAATTTACTGCTTGATCAACTTATTTTGTTGAATGAACTGACCTTCGTTGGAATAGAAATTCAAGAAGTAGGTGCCAGGAGCCAGGGTGTTTTCAAAGTCTATTTGCAGGCGGGTTGATTCCATGGTATACTCCGCAATCAGTTTTGCATTCATGTCTATGAGCTGAAGACGAACCGGGTCTTGTTGTTCCTCGGGGCCCTCCACGATGCTGTAGTCATTAGCAGGGTTAGGATATATCTTAAAGGGCGAATTCGGCTTTTCCAACAAGACCACGCCAGGAGAAACGGCCACGATTTTATCGGGCTGTTCGAACCCATTGTGTATGTAACGCGTTCCAACAAGCCCTCCGTGAATGATGGGTTCGCCTATGGTATAGGTCATTACTTTATTATTGATAAAGTTTAATCCTGATGCAGGCTTGGCCACCCTTCCTGCAGAGGCAAAAACCATCCGCCACGAGGTGGTGTTTTGGGCGAAAGACACGCCGGTTAAAAGAAAGGCGAAAGAAAAAAGTAAAGTTTTCATAATTAGGGGATTATATTGAATTCAATAACGCTTACTTTATTTAAACAGGTTCCTCCAGAAAGGGTGGCGCCCGCAGGAAGCCATAAAGGCAACATGGTGTAGGTATGGGTATAAACCAAATTAGAATACGATGCAGGTTGTGTGCCTTGTCCAACCTTAGTGGGAACCCCTGCCACCTCTATTGCGGTCGATTCATAACAAACTGAGTTGCAACTACCTGCTGTGGACTGATATCCTGTTGCCGTAGGAACAATGTTATAAATTACGCTCTCCACCTTCCAAACCTTGCCTATGGGAACGGTTTCCTGATTGGTCACCAGTTTTACTTGGTTAAATTGCAAATTCCCTTGGGCCAAAAACCCGCCTGAAAAAACCATTAAACCAAAAAACAGGAAAGAGGCTTTCATACAACTAAGGTACAATATTAAATTCAAGAATACTAAACCAGCGGTAGGCTGAACTGTTACTGCTACTATGACCTAAAATAGTCCCTGCGGGAAGCCAAATAGCTCCAGCGTCAGAGCCTCTGTAATACGCGCCGGTAGTATTAGCATAATGACCAACATATTCAAAAGCGCTTGAATTATTAAAATAAACAAACATGTAGGACGCATAACAGCCCATACTTTCTATTTTCCACGTTTTTCCAGCAGGAACGGTCCATTGCGTTGGGTTACTAGCCGAAGCCGACAACAAGAGTACTTGATTAAATTGCAAATTGCCTTGAGCAAAACAAAAATTCAAGCACATAAAAGTGGCTACAAAAAGAATCGTTTTCATGGGATGACGTTAAATTCTACTATGGAAAAGAAATAGTGGGAAGGATAGGAGACACTGGAATTGATTAATTGAATGTAGTCACCGCTTTTCAACCATATTGGTCCTTTAACATGGCCTTGTGTTGGGGGATGACCCGTGCTTCCCAAATATGGATAAGAAGCAACGTTGTTGCATACAAAAGAAATAATGGCAGCGTATCCATTTCGCTCCGACGCGCTATGTTCAATTTTCCAAACCTTACCAGCAGGTACCGTTCCCACAACAACTGGAGAAGTGGTTAGGGTTCCGGTTAGCGTCACCACTTGATTAAATTGCAAGTTGCCTTGGGCGTTGAAAGTGCCCATTAAGAAGAAAAAGACAAGGAAGAGTAGGTTTTTCATGGTATAATGTTGAATTCAAGCACCGAAATAGAACTAACCTTCGTCCCTGCAGCAAGGGTTGTCCCTGCGGGTAACCATAATGGCAATTTAGTAGGTTGGGCCGTTACCTGTACTAAAACCGGTGTAGTGCTATTCACCGCCATGCCCACATTGCTCATCCAGAATCCCCCACCGCAACACCCGTTGAATCCAACACCGGTGGTGGCTACGTGTTCTTCGTGAACGCAAATCGAAGTGCCATTTACTAAGATGAATCGGCTGTTGGAGGCCAAAGTCGTTCCAGAAGTAGGGTAACGCTCCTCACCGGTAAGCGCACTTTCTACTTTCCATACTTTTCCCACGGGAACCGTTTCTGCGGTTGTAACCAATTTTACTTGGTTTAACTGCAAGTTGCCTTGAGCATAATGTGAAATCATGCACCAAAAAACGGCTATGCTTATTAAAGTTCTCATGGTACTACGTTGAATTCCATTACACTGATAAAACCAACATTCGTTGATGCCGCCAAGGTTGTTCCCGCGGGAAACCAAATAGGAGCATCAAATATTTTGAAATCTGAGCTAGTAGCGTATCCGTCTTGATTCCAATAACCGTCGTTTCTACCAACTTCACGGGTGAGGGTAGTTTGTAAATATACAGGCGTGCCATTCACCAAAATCACAAAATTCTTAGCCCCCCCAGCAGTAGCCTGATTCGACAAACGGTTTAAATCGTTAGCTAAAGAAACGGTAGGCAGGTAGTTTTCCAACTTCCAAATTTTTCCCATAGGAACGGTCTCTTGCGTAGAAACCAACTTTACTTGGCTGAATTGCAAATTCCCTTGCGCTTTGAAAACACCCATTAAGAATATAAAGGCAATGAAGAGTAGGGTTTTCATGGTACAATATTGTATTCTAATACACTGATAAAAGAAACGTTGTTGGAAATGGCCAAGGTTGAACCCGCAGGCAACCAAAAAGGTACTGTCGATACCCCCTCTGCGGATGCCCCAAAAGTGTTCCCTGATCCGGTTGCTCTTGCTATCGACAAATCTTGCGTAAAATTTACCGTTATACCATTGATTATTACGTCATGGGTTTGGTGAAAAGTGGTTGTACCACTGACGGACCTTTGACCCAAAACGGCTTCCACCTTCCATACTTTGCCCACCGGAACCGTTTCTACGGTTGTGACCAATTTTACCTGGTTGAATTGCAAGTTGCCTTGGGCCTGCGCAGCATAGCCAATTACTAAGGCCAATGTCGCAATGAGGATTCGTTTCATCCGCTAACTCTTAGAATCCGTCGGTCGTGTAAATAAGGGTGTTGGAAGAGGAGCTTGCGCCACCACCACCTCCAGCTGCTGCTCCAGCAATGGCCGTCCATGCGGATCCGTTGTAATAGTAGAATCCAGCGGTTTGATCTGTTTGGTAAATCAATAATCCCGTTGCAGGAGATGCAATAGCGTTTCGTTGAGCTTGCGTCATGCTTGGCAGTAAAAACCCTTTGGTCGTAGAATTTACCTCCAAAGCAGCAGAGGCATTTGGTGCTACCGTTCCAATTCCGATATTTCCACCGTTATTAAAAATATTCGAACTGTTAGTCATCCATTGCGATCCATTCCAGTACGGGGTATTTCCTGCGGCACTTCCATTGGGCAAACTTCCCGCAGGACCCTGGGGACCAGTAGCTCCTGTTGCCCCCGTGGCTCCAGTTGCACCTGTTGCACCCGCAGGACCTTGAGGACCGGTAGCACCGGTTGCACCTGCAGGACCCGTCAATCCCGTTGCACCTGTTGCACCTGCAGGGCCTTGAAGTCCCGTTGCACCTGTTGCACCCGCAGGACCTTGAGGACCGGTAGCACCGGTTGCTCCTGCAGGACCCGTCAATCCCGTTGCACCTGTTGCACCTGCAGGGCCTTGAAGTCCCGTTGCACCTGTTGCACCCGCAGGACCTGTAGCCCCCGTAAGACCTGTTGCACCTGTTGGACCCGCAGGACCTTGAGGGCCGGTAGCACCGGTTGCTCCCGCAGAACCTTGTGCACCTTGGGGGCCCACCAACGAAACGCCTGTAGGCCATGTTCCGTTGGCCTTAGGTCCGTATATCGTATTGGTTAACGTATTGATATAAAAATCACCGTCGTTTCCTTGAAGGTTACTGGGCACCACGTTCCCGTTTAAGACACCGCTACCGTTGGTTCCTGCTGGGCCTGTAGCACCCGTTAAACCAGCAGGACCCGTCAATCCTGTAGCTCCCGTTGCACCCGCAGGGCCTTGAGGACCGGTAGCACCGGTTGCTCCTGCAGGGCCCGTCAATCCCGTAGCTCCCGTTGCACCCGAAGGACCTTGAGGACCGGTAGCACCGGTTGCTCCTGCAGGACCCGTCAATCCTGTAGCTCCCGTTGCACCCGCAGGGCCTTGAGGACCAGTAGCACCGGTTGCTCCTGCAGGACCCGTCAATCCTGTAGCTCCCGTTGCACCCGCAGGGCCTTGAGGACCGGTAGCACCAACATTTCCCTGTGGTCCTATAATATTTCCCGTTAAGGCCCACGTGGTAGCATTCGTTTTGTAATATACGTCTCCCGTTTGAGTATTCAGGTAAAAATCGCCCATCGCGCCCAAGGCCGCGGCAGGAACCGTGGTTCCATAACGCCATTGGTTGAGTTGCACCCCCGCCGTTTTTGCGTAAAGGGCGTACGGCGTGCTCATTAAGCGCTGAGAACCATAGTCCACGTAGTTGGTTCCGTTGGCAAAGTCCACCGCCAAGCTTACCCAGTAATTTCCAGTAGCCCAGTTAATATTAGCAAAGGTTCCCGATAATACCGTTCCTTGGCCAATAACCATGTTGACAAGACCAAAATTGGAAGTAGCAACCGATTGACGCTCTGCATAAACCACAGTGCCGGACGACGAGTTTTGTTTGATTTGAACTCGAATGGCCACGGTGGAGTTCGTAACCAAGATTCCGGAGGTGGTGCGAATCACCGCTTGGTAATTAATGCCTTCCGGGACTTGCGCCATCAAATTCGAAGAAGCAAAAATGATAAACGCAGCAACCGTGATTTTGAAAAAGGTAGAAGGATTAAATTTCATAGGTTAAATATTAGAAAACGAAAGTAGTAAAATAGTTTTGGAATGCCCAACAAATGGTTTATGAATTAACAATAAGGTAAAAATACAATGGAATAAAACGCATCATTTATGTGCCTCCAAAGCGGCAATTTTTTTCTCAAGTAGGTTCAGTCGTTCTTCTTGCTCTTTGATGATGGAAAGCAAATAAACGGGCAAGCGATCGTAATAAACCGAATAAGGCACCAACTTATCTTTATTCAAGATTTCCTTCCCGTTTTCATCCGTCTTCGCAACACCGGTATTTCCAATCCATTGACGCTCTGGCCCGTAAATCACCAGTTCTGGCAGAGCTTCTTCAACCTCTTCAGCAATTAACCCGATTTCACGATCTCCTCCGAGTGCCGGCTTGAGGTTGTACATTACAGGGCGTAACTTAAATACCTGATCTTTGGAAAACGTCAGGTCAACGATGTTGTCTTTGACAAATTTTGTAGAGGATTGCGGTCTCAATTCTCCCCCTGAGGTACGTATCATGGTAGTACCTGTTCCGCTTGTACTGCTTCCCTGAATAAATCGTGCGTTCGACTCTATAACGCCGTTGGCCATGATGCCCCCCGTAGCAGGTGTTGTGGTTGTTCCAACCCTTAGTCCTGAGGTTAAATAGGCATGGCCATCCACGGTTAAATCATAGGTGCTGCTGCTCGTGGAACCGACCCTTAATTTGCCAGCGATGTTGGACATAGTTGTTGACCCATCGACCAAAAACCCGCCCGAACCTATATTAAGATCGAAGGAGGAAGACGGGGAAGTATTTCCAATTCCAACTTTGCCGGTACTCGTTATAACTAGGGCGTTGGTGCATTCATAAGTTCCACTGCCATCGCCTCGAATTGTGTAATTGGAATTAAAAGCCGTACCACAATTAACGCTCATTCCTCCTCCAGCAGGTCCTGTTGGTCCTTGGGGACCTTGGGGACCCTGAGGTCCTTGCGGACCAGCGGCCCCTTGAAGTCCGTTAGCTCCTGAAGGACCAACCAACGAAATACCTTGTGGCCAAGCTCCGTTGGCTTTGGGACCAAAAAGCTCGTTGGTGGCTGTATTGATGTAAAAATCTCCGTCCATTCCAATAGCCCCAACAGGGTTAACGTTTCCATTTAAAACCGAGGTTCCATTTGCCCCGCTGATTCCTTGAGGGCCCGCCGTTCCAGCAGGACCTTGAGGACCAAGTGCCCCGGGCAAACCCGAGGCGCCTACCAGCGAAACTCCTTGCGGCCAAATACCCGCTGATTTAGGGCCAAACATTTCATTTGTTAAAGTATTAATGTAGAAGTCACCGTCTACTCCTGTTGCACCGTTGGGATTCACCGTGCCGTTTAATACCGAATTGCCATTGGTTCCAGCTACTCCTTGGGGTCCTGCAGGACCACCAGCGGGACCAGAAGGGCCCACCAATGATACTCCAACAGGCCAAGTTCCATTCGCCTTTGGACCAAAAATCTCATTGGTAGTTGTATTGATGTAAAAGTCACCGTTGACACCGAGTGCATTCGAGGGAGCAACAGAACCGTTGAGCACAGCTGTTCCATTGGTCCCGGAAATTCCTTGAGGACCCGTAACACCGGTTGGACCCGCAGGACCTTGGGGACCAGTAACGCCTGCTGCGCCGGCCGGACCTTGGAGGCCGGTTGCGCCCGTAGCACCGGTAGCTCCTGTTGGCCCCGCTAGACCTTGGGGACCAGTAGCACCCGCAGGGCCTGTAGCTCCAGTAGCACCAACATTACCTTGGGGTCCTTTAATATTTCCCGTTAAGGTCCAAGTGGTAGCATTCGTTTTGTAATATACATCTCCCGTTTGAGTATTTAGATAAAAATCTCCTGTGGTTCCCAAACCTGCGGCTGGAACCGTGGTTCCATATCGCCATTGGTTGAGTTGCGCCCCCGCTGTTTTTGCGTAAAGGGCATAAGGCGCGCTCATTAAGCGCTGCGAACCATAGTCCACATAATTGGTGCCGTTGGCAAAGTCCACCGCCAAGCTCACCCAGTAATTTCCAGTAGACCAGTTAATACTAGCAAAGGTTCCCGATAATACCGTTCCTTGGCCAATAACCATGTTGACAAGACCAAAATTGGAAGTAG
>Ga0194122_10000329_pt1 | contig 73084 bp, 57 predicted proteins | sample TA2MahCa10mmetaG_FD_155487 | JGI IMG/M metagenome (GOLD analysis project Ga0194122, IMG submission 155487) | Freshwater microbial communities from Lake Tanganyika, Tanzania - TA2015021 Mahale Deep Cast 10m | ecosystem: Environmental > Aquatic > Freshwater > Lake | place: Tanzania: Lake... | reverse complement strand
GTCCGAACTGCTGACGCCACCGGTGGTAGGTTGCCTCAGAGATGTTCCTCTCCTGGCATACCTCGCGGATCGGCTTCCCGCCGTCCGCCTCCCTCAAGGCTCGGATCTTCTCCTCTGTCGTGTGTCGCTTTCCTTTCATGGTCTGGTCCCTTTCTTGGTCGCCCAGACTCTCACTCCCTCTGGATCAGTTTTGCGAGGTCACGTCAGCATCCCCTTTGTAGATCCGGATCCAATCAACCCGCAGTTCAAAGGGCCCCGCCTTCTTGTCCGCCAACTGCAAGCCGAGGCGGCGAATTCTGGCCGGGTCGAACGCTTTGTCCGGCAACCCGATGCCGCGCCATGAGCCGGTGAAACGCGTGAAAGGCACCTTAGCCTCGGTCCATTCGCCCTTGGTGGTCTGAAACCCGGCTTGGAAGGATACTTCACGACCGCGGTGTTCGGCGTCGGTGCTGAAGCGCAGCTGATAGGTGCGGCCGTCACCTTTGACCCGCAGAACGACGCCATCCGCTCCGCTCAGATCCATGTTCACATTTCCGGTCCGCAAAGAGGAAAAGCCGCCGTTGTTTTCGAGCGAAAGCGTGCCGAAGAACCGCAGCATGCCGTCCTTGCCGATCTCGCATTTGCCACTCGACAGGCCGCCCATGACGCCGTCATCGACAATTCGCCAGTCGAGTTTTTCGGATTCCCCGGTCGCGAACTCCGCCACCGACTGTTGTGCGCCAGCGATCAAGGGCAGGAGGGCGGTTACGATGGCGGTGACAGCATTCCGAAAATTCATGCCTCAAAAAGCCATCGGATTCCGGACGCGCCAGCGGGAATTTTGGCGGCCTGACATTCCCTGAAATGACATGACCTCGCAAAACTGATCCAGAGGGATTGAGAGCCTGGATCCGTGTTGCTAGATCACGTCACTGTTCTTAGGCCGCACGCCCGAGGTCACGAATCCCCACTACGGAAGATAATGCTGAGGCACGTTAGCCCAGCCTCGGCTTTCTCCAATTCGGAGATGTTCATGGCCTTCGTTGTGAATCCCGCGTTCTCAAGATTGCGACGGGTCCGGTTCCACTTCGCCGAGATGTAGACAATGCCATCCAACGTCAATGTATTCGCGGCAAAGGGCTCGTCGGCCGCTACCGCAACGTGGCGGAATCCGTCTAGGATCTCGGTATCTATCCATCCCGGATTTACCAGCAGTGTGTCTCGGCTCAACGCCGTTACGGCGGTCTTGAGATGTAGGCAACCGTGGACGCCGACTTGCACAACATCGTATCCCAACGGCTTGACGATGCTGGCCAACTGCCGGAGCCCGGAATCGTTTGTGCGTGTTGATCGCCCAACAAACAGCCGTCGCCCAATTCGCAAGACGTCTCCCCCCTCCAACGAACCGGGCACCTCGATGCACGCCGTGCGTCGATGTAAGGCCAACACGGCAGCAACCGCGTCAACCTCTATTCGGCGACTGTCTATCCCCGGACGGGTCACAATGGCGATCTCGTCAAGAACAACGGCCGCATCCTCAACGAATACGGCATCGAGCAGGTTCTCGGCAGCTGGCAAGGTGAATACAGACACCCCCGCCGCTCGGAGCGCAGTGCAGTAAGCGTCATGTTGCTCAGCGGCCCTGGCAACGTCGATCGGCTCGCGCTCAATGAAGGTGAGCTCGCAGTGCGCAAGCGCTGGACCGACCGCTCGCGTGATTGCAGCTAGCTTGCTCATAAAGCCTCTTCCTTCACGTGTCTGGCAACGTCAGCAATAACGGCAACCGGCCTCGCGCTTCGAGTTCCACTAGAGAGCGGAGGGGAACGAAGGGGTCAGGGAGGAAAACCCAAGTTGAACCCCGCTCCCAACCGTCCATCACGCTCACCGGCTCTGGCGCCACTTGTCGAGCCCTACGGCCAGGACGATCACCGTACCGATGATGATCTCCTGGGAGTACGTCTGCCATCCCAGCTGGTTGGTCCCGTTCCGCAGCAGGGCCATGATGAGGGCCCCGATGAGCGAGCCCGCGATGCTGCCGACCCCACCGTTCAGACTCGCCCCACCGATCACGACCGCCGCGATGATGTCCAGCTCCAGGCCGATCGCCACGGTGGGATCCCCTTGGGTGAGACGCGACATCTGCAGAAGACCGGCGAATCCGAAGAGGAGCCCCGAAATGCCGTAGGTCGATGCCTTCACGAGGCCCACCCGGATACCGCTGTAGCGGGCCGCGGTCTCATTGGCGCCGATGGCGAAGACCTGTCGGCCGAAGACCGTCTCCCGGAGCAGCAACGCCATGGCCGCCGAGAGTCCCAGCACGATCCAGACCCCGGGCGGGAGCGGCCAGAACCCGGCCGGGTTCACGCGCGCCATCAGCAGCGCGACCGGGGAATCCGGTGGGGCGTTGACCGTCTGGTTTTCCCCGAGCCACTTCGCGGCACCCCGGACGATGCCCATCGTGCCGAGGGTCACGATGAACGGCATCATGCGGAACCCCGCAACGATCGCCCCGTTGAACAGTCCGATCAGCCCTCCAAGGACGACAAGGAGCACCGTGGTGGCCCCGGGGCTCCAGCCAGCCACCAACAGCTTGGCTCCCAGGACGCCGGTGAAGGCCACGACCGAACCGACGCTGAGGTCGATGCCTCCACCCACGATGATGAGGGTCATCCCAAGGGCACTGACCGCGACAATCACGGTCTGGGTCAGGATGTTCTTCAGGTTGCCCCCGGTGAAGATGAACTCACGCTCCTCGGTCAGCGAGAAGAGGCCGCACACCAGGAGGAGACCCAGGAAGGGGCCTCCGGACTGGAGCAGTCGGATCCAGGTCTGTCGGGAGGAATTCATACAACAGGACGTCGCAGAGCGTCCGGTTCCGGAGGGACTTGTCACCGTTTTTTGTCACGCTCGCGTTCCGATCCCTATTCCCCTAGGATCAGAAAGACCTCATGGAGGCCAGGATTCAAAACACTCCGAAAGCCCTCGCGCCGTATCACGGTCCCTCGATGACCCTTGTGCGGATCCGGGCGAGCCGGGGCTTCACACTGATCGAGCTCCTTGTCGTCATTGCGACCATCGCCATCCTGGCCGCTCTTCTCTTGCCTGCAGTCGCCAGGGCCCGACGGGCCGGACATGGGGCGGTGGTGATGAACAACATGCGGCAGGTGGTTCTTGCAGCGACCTTGTATGCCGACGACCACCAGGACCGGTTCCCGGCCACCATGCGTCCGACTGGGGATGGCCCACCAGAGACGATCGGATTCTGGGACATCCAAGGGTATCAGAACGCGTTGAACACCTACATCGGTGGCATGAAGGGGGGTGTAGACGCCTCCGGAAAAGCCCGGTCCAACCGGCAGGTGTGGTTCGATCCCGTGGATCCAGACCGCCTGGAGCCGGCCATGTGGGGATCCTTCTCGGACAATGGGTTCGTGACCGGGATCGGGGCCCGGCTCGGTGATTTCCGTCGCCCGGGCGACACCATCTATGCGGCACCGCGCCACAACCAATGGTCAAAAGTCATCGGGGTCTCGGTACCTGATCCCCTTCCGGTCGCCTCGCCCAAGCATCCGTTCTGGTCCAGCGAGTACTTTGACATGTGTCTCGATCCCTGGAGTGACAGTGGGGACCCTTCCGACCCCTTTCACTGGAGCCGAGGTCGGGCGGCGCCACCGGTCGACCTCCTTCCTGGTGCCGCGGGGGCCACTGGCTGGGCGCTCCAGGTGGATGGCCGCAACCCCGTGGTCGCCCCGAAGGGCGAGGGGCGACACGGGCGACGAGGATTCTACTCCTATTGCGACGGAAGTGTCCGGCGGATGCCGTTTGAAGCGACCTACCGAGGCGTCGACGACAACCAATGGAACGTCCGCTAAGAGAGACCATCCAGGGGGGAGCTCACACGAGGAGGCTGGGAAGGTCGGAGGGAATCCAAGTAGTGCAGCCTCTCCCTTGAGTGCGTGCTCCCGCACCCAGTGCTGCACGGCACCGCATCACCCACCGGCGGCGACTCGCCCCGCGGCGAGTCTCTCGACGAAGTCGGCGGCGTTCCCTGTTACGACCGACCAGTCGAGGTCCCGTCGGACCCGGTCCGAGGCGGCCCGTCCCCAACGCTGCCGCTCCGCCAACGGCGTCTCCAACCAGGCAAGGACCACCGCCGCAAGGTCGGCACCGTGGAAGCGCGCGCTGAAACGGACCGCCAACTCGTCGCTGAAATACCGCCGAAGATTCTCGAGAGGGGTGCTGGCGACGGGGATCCCGCATGCAAGGTATTCGACCGCCTTCGCCACGAACGCGCAGTGGGTTCCGTTGGATTCCTCGTAGGGCACCAAACCCACCGCGGCACCCTTCAGCTCCCGGCAGACCTCGTCGTAGGGCACGAACCCCGGCAGTTCCACCCGGGCATCTGGCGCCAGCGCGCACACATCGCGGGAGAACCGCTCCAGGCCCGCCGTCCGTTGGCCCACGAACCGGAACCGCGTGGTCGGTCGGGCCGCGGCCACCCGAAGCACCGTCTCCCGGGCAATGGCCCCGAGGTGGTGTCGATCGAACGAGCCGTGCATGACCACGACGGGATCGGCCTCTGGGGCCTGTTCAATCCCCGGGAAGAACCGCCGCGCATCATGGCCGTATTGGATTGCCCGGACCCGATCCGTCGGAAACCCCGTGGATGCGAACCGTTCGGCGAGCGGTGTCGAGACCGTCAGAATGCCATCGGCATCGAAGCGGCGAGGCAACGACAACTCGAACCCGGTCAACGCGCGCACCACGGGTCGCGGAATCGACCACGCCGGCCACGTCTCCATGAACCCGGTGAGGTAGTCGAGGAAGTTGAAGACGATCGGAACATCGAGGTCCCGCTTCAACCTGCCCGCCGCCACTGCGGAGATCGTATGCTGGGCCAGGATGAGGTCAAACCGGAACCCGGGATCGGCTGCCTGGCGTTCCGTCATGACGGATCGCACGAACTGGGCGAGGGCTCCGGGGTACAGCAGGTACTTGAGATTCCGCGCCCGTGCATAGCGACCCATCGTCCAGCGCCGAAACGGATGCACGGTGAACCCCATCCGGGATGCGACCGCGGCGCTGTCCGGAAAATCGGGTCCGAACAGATGGACCTCGTGGCCGCGTCGGACGAACTCCTCGACGAGGTAGACCGCCTCGGCCGATCCGCCCCCAGTGGGCGGATGGAAGGGTTCATGGGTCAGGAGGGCCAGCCGCATGGGATTGCTCGGTCACTCAGGGCAACATCCGCAGAAACCGCTCAAGGATGTCCGTGCCCCGTTCGAGGCTCGCGATGGAGATCCATTCATCGGCGGTATGGGCCTGGGCGATATCCCCTGGACCGAAGACGACCGAGGGAGTGCCGGCCTTCGCCAGCGGCGCCGCGTCGCAGAAGAAGTGGACCCCGACCGTGCGTCGACGCCCCGCGGCGCGGCACAGGCGCTGGACCCATACTAGATCGGGATCCGTCTCAAGGGGATCGCACGGAGCGAGTCGGAGCGGTTCAAAGGCGGCCTGGACCCCCGCCCTCCGAAGAAGATCCCGCAGCTCCCGACGCACGGTCGCCTCCGATTCTCCCGGAAGGGTCCTGCGGTCGACATCGATCGTGCAGGCGTCCGGCACGATGTTCGGCTGGGTCCCGCCCCGGATCGCCCCGACGTTGATGGTCGGGCTGCCCAACAGCGGGTGGCTCCGTCTCGACAGCTGCTTCCGGTAGGTGGTCTCCAGGAGATCGACCACCCGACCCATGCGATGCACCGCGTTGCGTCCCAGGTGGGGTGTGGCGCCGTGGGCGCTACGACCGGTCGTCCGAAGCCGGAGCCAGACATCCCCCTTGTGGGCCGTGACGACCTGCAGCCGGGTCGGTTCTCCGACAATGGCGAGATCGACCGGGTCGTGGTGCGCGGCGTGATGACGGGATCCCAGCTGCTCGTTCTCCTCGTCGACGAACCCGATGAACTGGATCTCGGTGTGGGCCGGACGGGGCCCGGACCGTGCGACCCGGAGGAGCGCCGACAGCATGGAGGCGACACATCCCTTGGTGTCGCAGGCTCCCCGACCGTAGACCCGGCTGTCCCGGATCTTCGGGACCAGCTGGGACTCGAGATTCGGAAAACCGACGGTGTCGAGATGCGGCCCCAGGAGGATCCGGTGCTGGATCTTTCCGGGAGGCGAGAGTCGGACCAGGACGTTGGAGCGCTGACCGGAGACGGTCTCGGTGGCGACCTCGAGTCCTGCAGCGCGGGCAGCGGACTGGACGTGTTCGGCCATCCGATGCTCCCCCGTCCGAGGGTCCCCCTCGGGCAGGAAGGCGGGGTTGACGCTTGGGGTCGCGATCAGGTCGCAGAGCAGCCGTATCGGTGCAGCGATCATGCGATCAGGGTTCAGAGTCTCACCAGAAGCGCAATCCGCCAATGACAGGGTCGGATCGTTATGGTTGACCCAGCGGTCGTTCCAGACGACAAAACAACCACATGGGGGGGTGTCGGACCAACCCAATGGTCTTCCAGTTCGCAGCGCCAAATCACATGAGTCTCGCCCGCTCCGCCGCCCGAATCGTCCCCAGAGGTGTCCGCAATTTCATCCGGGCACCCAGACGGACGCTGAGGTGGTGGTGGCTGAATCAACAGCCCGACATCGAATACTCCCCCAGGCCAGAAATCCGATTCCGATGTCCACGGGTTGCCGTCGAGGGCGCATTCCACCTGATCGAATTGGATCTGCCGCAGGTGGCTGAATTCGATGAATTCCTCAAGGAAATCAGACGGCATGACAATCCGGTCCTCTTCGATGTCGGATGTCATTTCGGGATTTTCAGCTTCGGTCTGCTGGCGACCCGGGGTCCAGCCTCACGCACGGTCGCCTTGGATCCCTCCCCTGTGGCCTGTCGGATGGTTCGTCACATCCGGGACGGAAACGGTTGGGGATCGAGATTAACCCTGCTTCAGGCCGCCGCAGGCACTGAGAAAGGCGAGCTTGAGATGGTCGATGCTGGCATTGCCTCGTCGGGATATTTCGTGCTGCCCGGAGACCATCCTGAAAAGGACAGGATCAAGGTTCCCATCCGGACGATCAACGATCTCGTCAGCGAGTTCGGGGTGCCGCACTACATCAAGATCGACGTGGAAAGTTTTGAGGGAGACGTGATCGCTGGAGGCAAGGAGGCTCTCCTGAGGGAACGAATCACGCTCTTCATAGAGCTTCACAATCGGATGGCAACCGACCGCGGAGTGGATCCCCGACAACCCTTGCAGCTTCTTCGGAGCCTCGGCTACAGCCAGATTTCCCTTCAGGGCAAGACGCTTTCCAATGACGAACTGCTCTCGCACGACCTGATACGAGTCGTCGCACGCAAAGCCTGATAGTGACCCTGGAGTCGGTCCAGGGCTTGTCTCCCGGACGTTGAAAAGGGGTGGAACCCACCCGGTGCGGCTCATGGGCCTCGGATTCCAATCAGGGATCCGAGGCCTGGGTTTCTATCAAACCGCACTCCCTCTGGCCTTCCATACCAGCAGGTCAACGGATCTATCATGACCCAAACCCTCCCCAACTGTGGAGCCCTTACCCGCTACGCCTTGGGAATCGGTTTCGATAGAATCCAACCGGACACTTGACCACCCAGCAGAGCGTTTCCTAGTTTGTCTCTCTTTGTCAGCGGGGCCCCTCCGGTCGCCGCGACCCCTGAAAATCCCGTAGAAAAGGAACTGGATCGTGAACGTGACCGTCGAATCGCTGGGACCCTGCCGAAAACTGCTGCGCATCGAGGTGCCCGTCGACCGTGTGGATGCCGCCTTCGAGGAGGTGGGTGGGCAGTACCAGAAGTATGCCCAACTGCCTGGATTCCGTCCCGGCAAGTCCCCAAAGCACCTCGTGGTGAAGAATTTCGCCGACCGGATTGCCGAGGATGCCCGGAAGAAGCTCTTCGAGGCCTCCTACCGCGACGCCACCGAGAAGGAGAAGCTGCGGGTGCTCGTCACCCTGGGCATCGAGGAGCAGTCCTTCGGCCAAGGGCAGGCCTTCAGCTACACCGTCACCCTGGAGCATGCGCCCCAGTTCGAGCTGCCCGACTACAAGAGTCTGTCGGCCAAGAGTGAGACCGCCACCGCCGGCCCTGCCGAGGTGGAGAAGGCCCTCAATATCCTCCGGGAACAGCAGGCCGCCTACAATGACGTGAGCCGTCCGACCCAGACCAGTGACGTCGCCGTGGTCAACTACAAGGGAACCTGCGAGGGCAAGCCGATCACCGAGTTCAACCCCACCGCCAAGGGGCTCACCGAGAAGGAGGGCATGTGGATGCTCATCCAGGAGAACTCCTTCATCCCCGGCTTCACAGAACAGCTCGTGGGCGCCTCGGCCGGCGACACCCGCTCCGTGAAGGTCACCTTCCCGGCCGACTTCGTCATCGCCGAGGTCCAGGGCAAGGAAGGCGTGTTCGAGGTCTCGGTCACCGGCGTGAAGGAGAAGGCCCTCCCCGTGGTCGACGATGCCTTTGCCAAGGGCTTCGGCGCCGCCAGCGTCGAGGAGCTGAAGACCGGCGTGCAGCGCGACCTCCAGAACGAGCTCGATTTCCGCTCCAAGCGCGCCGTGCGCGACCAGCTGCTGAAGCAGCTGCTCGGCCTGGTGACCTTCGACCTCCCCGAGAGCGTCATCTCCACGGAGACCCGCAACCTGGTGTACAACATCGTCAACGAGAACCAGCAGCGCGGCGTCGACAAGGAGGTCATCGAGTCGAAGAAGAACGAGATCTTCCAGAGCGCGCAGACGAATGCGGTCGACCGCGTCAAGGCCGCCTTCGTGCTCAACCGCATCGCCGAGACGGAGAAGATCACGATCTCCAACCAGGAGATCACCCAACGGGTCCTCGCCCTCGCGCAGCAGAACAACATGGAGCCGGCCAAGATGGTGAAGGTCCTCCAGGATCGGAACGCCTTCCCGGAGATCCAGCAGGACATCCTCTCCGGCAAGGTCCTCGACTGGCTCGAGCTGAACTCGAAGATCGAGGAGGTCGCCGTCGCCCCCGCGGCCTGAGCCATCCGGAAGCGTTTTCCGAGACGGCCCGCAGGATATCTCCTGCGGGCCGTTTTCGTTGGCGAGGACCCACCAACGGCAATTGCCCTACGCCACGTCGGATCGACAGCCTTCCCGTGGATCGGGGCGGCACGTACTCTCCTGCCATGCCCTTCCTTTGCCGCATGACGCTGCCGGTCCTGATCGGATTCGCCATTCTCATCCCCGAGCGGGGAGCCCAGGCCGCAACCGATTGGCCGGAGTTCCGGGGACCCTCCGGACAGGGACTCTCGGAGGCCCGACAGGTTCCGACCCGCTGGACCACCAGCAGCAACATCGCATGGAAGGTCCCAATTGCCGGGGAAGGCTGGTCATCGCCCGTGCTGGCCCACGGCCGGATCTACCTGACCACCGCCACCCCATCGCCCCAGGGTGGACTCGAGCTTCGGGCTCTGGCCCTGGATCCGAAGGACGGACACACGGTCTGGAACCAGATCGTCTTCGAGGAGCCCGGCACAGGGGGGTCGATGCATTCCAAGAACTCCAAGGCCAGTCCGACCCCGCTGGTGTTCCAAGACCGGATCGTGGTGCATTTCGGTCACCTCGGGACCGCCTGTCTTGATTCCACCGGCAAGGTGCTGTGGCGTCAGACCTCGTTGAAATACTCTCCGGTGCACGGCAACGGCGGGTCTCCGATCCACGCGGGCGACGGGATCTTCTTCAGCTGTGATGGTGCCGAGAAACCCTTCGCCGTGCTGCTCGATGCCAAGTCGGGTGACATCCGCTGGCGTCGGGACCGGGAGACCGACGCCGCCAAGAAATTCTCGTTCAGCACCGCCCTGCTGATCACCAACGGCACCCGTCGGGAGATCATCAGCCCGGCCAGCGGCGCGGTGTTGGCCTATGATCCGCCGAGCGGAAGTGAACTCTGGCGGGTCACCTATGGCAACGGCTACTCCGTGGTTCCGCGACCCGTCTTCGCCAATGGACTTCTGTTCATCGGGACGGGTTATGACCGGGCCAGCCTCCTCGCGATCCGCCCCGGGGGCGAAGGAGACCTCACCGCAACCCACATCGCCTGGCAGACGAATCGGGGCGCACCCAACACTCCCTCGGTGCTGGTCGACCAGGGAAGGATCTATTTCGTCTCGGACGGCGGCGTCGCCACCTGCGCCGAGGCCGCCACCGGCAAGGTGCTCTGGAACGAACGCCTTCCAGGCGACTATTCGGCGTCCCTCGTGGGCGCCGAGGGTCGGGTCTACTTCATCAACGAGGCCGGCCTCTGTACCGTTGTGAAGGCCGGCCCCACCTTCGACATTGTCGCGAAGAATGATCTTGGGGAACGCACCCTCGCGAGCCCGGCCGTGGCGGATGGCGCCCTGTTCCTCCGGACCAAGGAACACCTCTATCGAATCGGCGCCGACAAACCCTAGGCGAGCCGTCAGACGGTGACTGCGGAGGACACCCCTTCGAGGTCCATCCGCATCAGGAAATCGTCCATCACGAAGCCAGCGCCGATGTCGGTGACCAGGGTCTGGACCACGACAAACCCCGCCCTGTCATAGGCGCGAATCGCCTTCTGGTTCTGGCGGTTCACGCGGAGCTCAAGGACTCGGATCCCCTCGGCCGACACCTCACAACAGGTCCAACGGATCAACTCCTGGCCATGGCCCCGACCCTGGAGTTCCGGAACGAGGTAGAGCTTGTTGAGAAAGGCGGAATCCGTCCCGGGTTCCCGCTCCCACGCGAGATAGCCGACCGGCTTCCCTTCGTGAAATGCCAGCCGGTACCGGACACCCCGATCCCATTCCGACCGCAGCCGATGCGGCGCATACATCCAGTCGAGCATGTACCGGATCTGTCCCGGAGGCAGCATCGCGCCATAGCATCCGGGCCAGATCCGCTCGGCCAGAAGCCGCACGGTTTTCAGATCCTCTGGGGCGGTGCTCCGTATCTCAAGCGTCATGGATACTCCTCAGGCTCAAGGTGGATCGGGGATCCACAGGAGTGGACACCCGGTCAACCCACGGCATCCTGCCGGCATGCGACCAGACACCCTCACCGTGATCGGCACGGAGCTCGCCATCAAGTGGACTGACGGGCGTGAGGACTTCATACCGCTAGAGCGGCTGCGTAGGGGCTGCCCCTGCGCGAACTGCCAGGGTGAGACGGATGTCCTCGGCGTCGTCCATCGCCCGGAATCCAAGCCGCTGGTGGCCCAGTCCTTCACGCTGTCCACCTACGGGCTGGTGGGTGGCTACGGGTTCCAGCCCCGCTGGGCGGACGGACACGGGACGGGCATCTACTCCTGGGAGTATCTCCACCGGCTTGCCGCCCCGCCTGCGGGCTGACGCGGAGATCCCAGGGTCCCCAGGAGGGATTCAGAGTTGGATCGGGACGAAGGGGCCATAGACCGTCACTCCATGGGGAGGAAGTCTGTCGATCGGCGTGCCGGTTTCGATGAGAACCTTGCGGTCCTCCCCTAGGACTGGAATCGGTCCGCGGGGAACCCCTGGCCCCTCGAGTCGGACCCACAGCTCCTCCTGGGCGGTGTTGACGACAGCCAGGTAGTGACCGGCCTCGATCCCGCCGCCGCCGGTCGGGACTTCGAAAACCCCGTAGAGCAGGGATCCCTCCAGGGCCTCGTTGAACTCGCGGCGGCGGTCCTGGCAGCGGACCCGCAGCCGACTCGGAACAAACCGGCCCTCGAAAAGCGACGTCCGGGTCCGCACCTCCCGGACAACGTCGGACAAGCCCGTCCAGACCTCCGGGTGCTCCGACATCCTCCAGCGGCCATCGTCGTAGGCGTAGAAGAAGAGGCCCTCGACTCCGAGGATCCACGATCCGTAGACCATGCACCGCAGTTCGTCGCGGGTGGGCGGCCCCAGCGGACTGCCCGGGATCACGTCGAGGATGTCGGGGTAGTAGGACCAGTCGAACGCCTGGATCACTCCGTACAACCGACGCTTTCCCACGCCAGCCGCGACCCCTCCGTGGCGGAGGTGCTGGAAGTACGCGGCGAGCGGGTGCCAGCCGATCGGGTACCGATCCACCATCAGGATGTCCGTCTGATGATATTCGGACAGCGAGGGTCCCTCGAACACCACGAGGGAGGTGGGTTTTGTTCCACCGGCCCGCCGCACCTCCCGCTGGGCCCGCTTCACCTCCTCCACCGGGATTCCATTCAGGTCGGGCTCGTCGCTCAGATACCAGGACCAGAGCGCCGGGTGGCGATCGAACCGTCGGACGGTGCGCCGCACCACCTCCGGACGCAGCTTCGGGCCCGCCGAATCCCCGGGCTCGGCGAGGACGCCGAGCCCATGGGACTGCGCGGCATCGAGGAATCCCCGTTCAGCCGGACCGCGGACGAGGTCGAATCCCACCTCGCGGACCAGGGCCATCTGGTTCGTCTGGATGCCGTAGAGTCCGAGCCGGAACGGTCGGGTCTGGGACCGTGGCCGATGCACACAGCCGGTTCCCAACAGGATCGCCAATACCCAGGACGCCAGAAGGACCCAGCGCCGACAGCGGGTCTGGACTTCTTCCGCTCGCATCGAGCCGGAAACCAGCCCGCTGAACTTCCATTCCACCGCCCGGGGAGAGGTGATCATCACAGTGACGCGGTTCTACAGCCATCCCCGCAGACGGTACATGAGGATTCCCACCCACTCGTGGGACCAATCCCCGCCGGCGTGGAACCCCTCCTCACGCGGCACGACGCACCAGGCGTTCCTCCAGGCGTGCGCGCTCCTGAGGTGGAAGGAACCGTCGAAGTCGCAACCCACCGGGACCACCTGGAGCGATGACCCTCGAAACAGGGCCACGGCACGACCGAGGTGGGCGGCGGAGGTCACCAGTGCGATCCGTTTCCATCCGCGCTCCTCCGCCAGTCGGATCATCGATCGCGCCTCATCGAAGGTGTTCCGGCTATGGGGCAGCACATCAATCCTGGAGCCCCCGGGCATGCGGGACCGCCACCACTTCAGGACGGCCTCGCTGTCGAGAAGCTCGTCCCCGTCGAAGGTCGAGGATCCACCGCCGAGCACGAGACGATCGCTTTTGCCGAGGTCCAGCAGATGCACCGCGGTCAGGAATCGATCCGAGGCATTCAACGCGTTGTACCCGACGGGCTCCATCCGGCTGGCGCTCTCGCCACCGCCCAGCATCAGGATCGCGTCGACCCGCGGGAGATCCGCCACCATCTGTCCGACGTAGGGGGCCTCGAGTCGAGACAGCAACCACCATGGGAGCGGGGTTCCGCCAAAGAGGCTGAGGAGGAGCACGATCATCGCCGACGCGAGAGCGGGCCCTCGGTCACGTCGTCTCCAGAGCCAGATCGTCAGCACCACGAGCAACACCCAGCAGAAACCGAGCGGCTCTGTCGCCATCCGCATCATCCTCACGGGAAGTCCCCACCACACATCCATCCCGGGGCTCATACACGGAAAGGGGATCCCTGAAAAGGATCCCGGCCGGGCGGCATGGCGTCCGCCTGAGGCCGGAAGAGGTGACCCGGACTCGATCGCTCCCAGGCTCAGGGCGGACGCTGGGCGGGGGCTTGCCAGTTCCGGTGCCAGGTCAGACCCCAGAGCGATTCCAGCGGGGCGATTCCGGCATGGCCGTCGGCAAACGAGAGGTTGATGGCCCCGGGCAGCCGGGAGCCTGCTGTGACAAGCTTCGGGACCCGGTCGATCCCGGACCCATGCCGTGCGATGGTGATGACCGTGATGGTGCCACCCGTCTCGGCGGTCACACCCAGGCGCAGATCCCGGGAGGGCCGATCCGTCTCCTTCGGCCGGGTATCGACCCAGGCCCCATCCGCGAATACCGGGGTTGTGGCCGGGGACCGGATGTCATCCTCGCCCCGGAAGGCGTTGGTGGTGCTCGGACGCCGGTCCTGGACGGTCCAGTCTCCATGGTACATCCAGCCGTTGAGGGCGTAGCTGCCCACCCAGCGCGGATCTCCCGTGGCCGGGTTGATCTCGTTGCTCAGGGGCCAGACCCAGGCGGTGGTGGCACTGCCCTGGGGAAACTTTTTCCGGTACGGAGCCGTGGGACAGATCCGGACCTTGTCGACCTGGGCATAGAGGTTCACGAGGCTCCGCATCCACAGGCTGTCATTGAGCCGGTACGGGATGGTGCGCCCGTGCTCGTTGACGTACATGAAGTTAGCCAGACCGATCTACTTCAGGTTGCTGATGCACTGGATGCCCTGGGCCTTCACCTTGGCCCGGGAGAGCGCCGGGAGGAGCATCCCGGCCAGGATCGCGATGATGGCGATCACGACCAGCAGCTCGATCAGCGTGAAGGCGTGCCCGGATCGCCAGGACCTGCGGGGCCTCGGCGAGAACGACTCGGTGCGCTGGAGACTCCCCATCCTCATCGGGGTGTCGTCGCCCGTTCGTTGATCCATGGGACATCCCTCGGAGCCGTCCGGGGACCGGCAAGCCCGCGTCTCAGGGTGTTCGGATCCAGCCATCGACGGATCTCGGCATGGCCGTCGGCGAACGACAGCCCGCTCGCGGAACTATGGTACAGGGCCGGCAGATTGCCCCAGGAGTTGTCCTTGAGATCGGGCACCGTCAGAAAATAGCCGTCGTCGAGACTCTCTTCCCGCTCGTCGATGAACACGAACTGACCCGAGGCATTCCCGATCTGTCCCAGCTTGGTATAGGTCCAGAACGTCTTCCGGGTGACATCGGTGTGCCAGCTGAGTCCGTTCATGAACCCGTTCATCGAGATGCTCCGGGTTCTTGGAAACCGTCGAGGCCCGATCTTCACCATGAAAAGGTCGGCGGGGCATTTGTAGATGGCCGGTGCCTGGTTGTAGTCCCAGAGCTTGCCCTGGGGTGGTTTCAGGAGGCTGAGATTGGTGCAGTCACTGGGGTTGGTCGGGACTCCTTTGGAGTCTGCCTGGATCCAGCCGCCCACCCAACCCTGCTGCTCCACACCGCCACCCGTGCCGTTCCGGACGATCGAATCCTGGTGGTCCCCGGCATACATCGTCCACGCCACGGACAGCTGCTTGCCATTGTTGATGCAGCCGATGCCCTGCGCCTTGGACTTCGCCTTCGAAAGCGCCGGCAGGAGCATTCCCGCCAGGATGGCGATGATAGCGATCACCACCAGCAGCTCGATCAGCGTGAAGGCGCCGCACCGCGAGGGTTCCAAGGACCGGATCGAAGGCATGGCGTGAAGGGTTGGGGCGAGCTGGCGAGCAAGGCTCGGTCTGACCGATCCACCCCGGATTTTCAAACGGTTTCTCGAGCCGAGCGGGAAACAGTCCCCTCTTTTTTGGCATCACTGCCCACGCTAGGTTCACTCCGTGATCCGGTCCGCCGCCCCTTCCACGATCCAGGCCACGAGACTCCGTGATGGCGGACAGCACAGCGGGTGGACACGCTTCAGGGTGGCATGGGTCGCTTGGGTCGCCCTCCTCGTGACACCATCGGTCCGGTCCGAGGTCCTGATCCCCAAGGCCTCCGACTGGAGCTGGCGACCCGGACGAACCGAGGCCTCCACTCCGGTCGACGCCTGGCGGCAGGCTGGATTCGTCGACACGGAATTCGCCAAGGCGCCCGCGCCATTCTGGTACGGAGACACGCTTCCCGGAGGAACCCAGATCAGCGACATGCAGAACGCCTACGGGTGCCTGTTCCTCCGGCACACGTTCAACGTTCGGGCGTCGGAGGAACTGGGTGGGTTGGAGATGGAGGCACTGGTGGACGACGGCTTTGTCGCCTGGATCAACGGAGTCGAGGTGCTGCGGGTCGGAGTCCCAGGGAACCCCGGGGACGCGGTCACAATCTCAACCCTGTCGGCCAACGCCATCGAGCCGGTGTCCCTCACGCGGTATCCACTGAATCTGCCGCAGAGGGTGCTGAAAGAGGGGGTGAACATTCTCGCCGTCCAGGTCTTCCAGAGCAGCCTCGGCAGCAGCGACATCGGGTTCGAGGCGTCCTTGGAATCGATCGTCCAGGAGACCCTTGCCCCGAGGGTCATCGCCCTGGATCCCTCACCTGGATCGACCCTCACCACACTCGAGTCGATCACCGTCACCTTCAGCGAACCAGTCACCGGCGCCAGTGCTGCCGACCTCCAGATCCAGGGGATCGGTGCCGCAAGCGTCACCAGTCCTGATCCGACCCGGCTGGTCTTCACCTTCGTGCAACCGCCCTATGGCGACATCGACCTCCGATGGAATTCCAAGGCGTTGCTGAGCGACCTGGCCACACCGCCAAACCCCTTCGTCCCAGACGCATCCAGCATGGGGGGCGTCGGGTGGTCGTACAGATTGGTGGACCGGACACCGCCGGTTGTCGCAACCACCCTGCCCGACGCCGGGACCACTCTCCGCTCGCTGGAGTCCGTCTCCGTGCTGTTCAGCGAACCCGTGACCGGGGTACGGGCTCAGGATCTTCTCATCAACGGCTCACCGGCCGGCGCGGTCGAGTCGATCGGTCCGACGCAACACCTCTTCCGATTCACACAACCCCAGCCGGGCCTCGTGACGTTGTCGTGGGCCGCGGATCAGGACATCGCGGACATGGCGACACCCGCAAATCGTTTCGTCGGGGGAAGCTGGACCGTCCATCTGGATCCGGACGCGCGGGAGAATCCGCCCTATATCTCGGAGTTCATGGCGTCGAACACCCGGACGCTCAAGGATGAGACCGGGCAGTACGTCGACTGGATCGAGCTGCACAACCCCTCGGATGCCCCGGTGGACCTAGGGAGCTGGGCTCTGACCGATGATCCGAAGAATCTCAGAAAATGGCGGTTCCCCTCCACGAATCTACCCCCTCGGGGATTCCTCGTGGTCTTCGCTTCCGGTGCCGACCGACGCGTTCCCGGAAACCGCCTCCACACCGACTTCCAGCTCTCCGCAAATGGCGAGTACCTGGCCTTGGTCCGTCCCGACGGCGTCACGATTTCCTCGGAGTGGAAGCCGGGCTATCCGGTCCAGGTTCCGGACGTCTCGTTCGGCGGGGTCCAGATCCCGAACGGGAATGGCTGGGATCCCGGACCGGCCAACGTCTATTTCGTGAAGCCGACACCCGGGACCCCGAACGAGGGGGGGACAGCGGTCCCGGGGCCTGTGATCGAGGATCTGGCACACGTGCCCCGGGTTCCGAAGGACAGCGAAGCTCTCCACGTGACCGCCCGCATCCGGCGCTCCTTCCAACCCGTGGCGACAGTCACGCTCTGGCATCGGGTCCTCTTTGGAACCGAGGTGTCGGTCGAGATGCTGGATGACGGCACGCACGGGGACGGTGCCGCGGGGGATGGAGTGTTCGGTGCAATTCTGTCCGCCGATCTCGCATCGCCCGGCCAGCTGAGCCGATATCGTGTTGTAGCGACCGACACGGCCGGCAATGCCTCACGTTGGCCGCTCTTCACCAACCCAACCACGACGCCTGAGTACCAGGGGACCGTGGTCGAGCCCCTCGACGCCACCACCCGGCTCCCGGTGTTCCACCTGTTCGTAGCTCCGGGACAGTTGAGCCGGATCGACACAGAGACGGGGGGCCGGGTGTCTCTGTTCCACGACGGCGAGCTCTACGACAACGTCTACATGGAGCTCCGCGGCAACACGTCCGCCGGACTCGCCAAGAAATCCCATCGTCTCGAATTCAACCGGGGGCACGAGCTCCGGCATCCCGGACCCGGGGGGCGCGTGAGGAAGTCCGCCCTCCTGGCGGAATACCTCGACCCCTCCTATCTGCGACAGAACCTATGCTTCTGGTTTCTCGACCAGATCGGTGTGCCCGCCCCGTTCCACTATCCGGTCCGGGTCGAGATGAACGGGACCTTCTACCAGCTCGCGTTCCACAACGACGTGATCGGCCAGGAGCAGATGGAACGGATGGGCTACGATCCCCGGGGAGCGCTCTACAAGGCCGTGGGGACGCTCACACCGGACTTCTCCAGCACGGGGGTGTTCCAGAAGCTCGAACCCGACGGCGACGGAACCCGGACCGACTATCTCCAGCTGGCCAATGGAATCCACGAGTCGAAGTCCGAGGCGATCCGACGCGCCACCGTGTTCGATCTGCTCGACCTGCCCCAGGTGATCAACCACCTGGCAGGGACCCGGTGGTGTGCGGAGAACGACGATGTCTGGGCCAACATGAGCCTGTATCGGGACACCCTTGGTGATGGGCTGTGGCGCAACATCCCGTTCGACATGAACGCCTCCTGGGGCCAGCTCTATGGGGGCAGCAATCCGCTCGAGGCGACGGTGGATGGCTCCAAGAGTCATCCCCTCTACGGAGGCTCCTCGACCGGGAATCCCTTCAACCGCCTCTACGATGTCATCGTTCGGCTGCCGGAGACCCGGGAGATGCTGCTGCGTCGGCAGCGCACCCTCCTCGACCGCTTCATCCAGCCTCCAGGAACCCCGTTCGCGGACCGGGCCTTCGAGCAGCGCATCATTGCGATGACCAATCTGATCGGACCCGAGGCCCTCCTCGACCGCGCGAAGTGGGGCGCAGCACCGTGGGCGCCCGGGAAGTCCTTCCACGGGGCGGTGTCGGACCTCTTCAATCAGTTCATCGAACCGCGTCGACGCCACTGGGCCATCACCCATTGCATCACCAACACCGCCAAGCCGATTGGTATCGGAAACAACAACAACGCCGGCATCCCAACGAACCAACCCCCGGACGCCGTGCTGGAAGTGGTGGACCTCGACTTCAATCCCACCTCCGGGAACCAGCTCCACGAATGCCTGACGCTCACCAACCGCAACGGCTTCGCGGTGGACATCAGCGGCTGGAGGCTCTCGGGCGGTGTGGAGTTCCGATTCCGGCCCGGCACCGTGGTCCCAGCCCGACGATCCATCGTGGTGTCCCCGGATGTCCGGCAGTTCCGGACCCGGGGCATCGCACCGCGCGGAGGACAGGGTGTCTTCGTGGTGGGCCCCTACTCCGGCCAGCTCTCGGCCCGGGGTGAGACGCTGGTGCTGACGGACGACTCCGGAAGGAGGGTCTCCACCCACACCTACGGCGGAAGCCCAAGCCTGTCCCAGAGCTTCCTGAGGATCTCGGAGCTCCATTTCCATCCCAAGGCCTCTGGAACTCCCGCGTTTGCCGACGAGGACCAGGAGTTCATCGAGCTCGTCAACCTGTCCCCAGCCGAGACCCTCGACCTCCGGGGGATCCGGATCACGGGTGGGGTGGAGTTTCTGTTCGGTACCGGACCCGTCTCCTCCCTCGCACCGGGAAGCCGGGTGGTCATCGTCGCCAATCCGGCAGCCTTCGAATCCCGGTACGGCTCTGGGCTGCCCGTGGCCGGCACCTATACGGGACGCCTCGACAATGGCGGGGAACGGATCCGCATCCTGGACCCTGTCGGTGAGGAGATCCTGGATTTCCGCTACGCCGACTGGTTTCCGGAGGCGGATGGAGGTGGGTCTTCGATGGAGGTGGCCGACGTCTTCGGCGAACCCGACAGCTGGGGTGATCGGAGCCAGTGGAAGCCGTCCCAAACGCAGGGCGGCACTCCAGGAACGGCAGGCTTGGCACCCCAGGTCACCCTTCGCGTCCAAGGCCAGACTGTCCTCCTCCGGTTCACCGCCACCCCCAACGAACGACATCGGGTCGAGGGCCTCGATCCCCTTGGGTCCGGCCCCTGGCAGACCCTTGTCGATCTCCCAGCCGCCGCCACGGAGAGGGTGGTGGAACATGGGGTCCCCATGACCTCTTCAACCCGGTTCTTCAGGGTCTTTTCCGGCCCCTGACCCCGGTGCTGTGGCGAACGGATCCCGAGGTGGTCCTCACAGCCGGATCGGTAGGAACATCCCCACGGAGGTCCCACGACCCGGTCGGGACCAGATCCGTACCCGGCCCTCATGGGTCTCCACGACCCGGGCAACGACCGCCAGACCGATGCCGGTGCCCTTCGGCTTGGTGGTGCTGAGGAGGCTGGAGAACGCCCGTTCCCTCTGTTCACGCGGCATACCACTGCCAGTGTCGGAAAGTCGGATCACCACGGTGTCGGGTGCGCCGGACGGGTCACGGGAGGGCAGCCATCGGGTCCGGATCCGCAGACGCCCCCCCTCGGGCATGGCCTCGATGGAATTGAGGATCACGTTGAGGAACGCCTGCTCGAGCTGCGTGGCGTCCCCCTGGAACCCGGGGATCCGTGGATCGAGCCGCGTGTCCTGCTCGACCCCCTGGACCCGGCATTTGTGGTGGATGAGGATCCCAAGGTCCTCGAGCAGCCGGTTGAGGTTCGTGAGGGCGAGGACGGGCTCGTGCCGCCGCGCGAGGTCCAGGACCCGGTCCACGATGCGGTTCAGATGGTCGATTTTTTCGCCCATCACCCGGAGATCCGTCGATCGGGGATCGTCCCCGGCGAAGTCCGTGCTCACGGAGTGGTGGAGCATCTTCATCACCGTGAGCGGGTTCCGGATCTCGTGGGCCAGTTCGGCCGCCAGGAGACCCAGGGCCGTCAGGCGCTCGCTCTCACGGAGCTGTTCCTCCACCACCAGCGTCCGCTCGTAGAGCCGGGCCCGCTCGAGGGCGAGGGCCGACAGCTCGGCGTAGGCGGAGAGGACCCGGACCTCCTCGTCGGAGAACGTGTGGGGCTCCCCCGTGTAGAGGTTCAGGATACCGATCACCTTGCCGGCGTAGGCCAGTGGGACTGAGAGGAGGGAGACCAGTTTCTCCTCCCGGGCCACGGAGACATTCTGGTACCGACCCGAGACCTGGACATCCTCGAGCTGCATCGGTCGGCCACGTCGGACCACGATGCCGGCGAAGCTCTCGTCGACGGCGAGGCGGGGCTTCTGTCGATACCGCTCCCCCGCGCCATGGCTGGCACGGAGATCCAGCCATTGACCCGTGGGGTCGAGCATCAGGAGCGAACACATCTTCGCCCGGAGCAGACTTGTTGCCTCGCGCGTCACAACCTCGAGCGCCTCATCCAGGCTCAGGGCGGAGTTGATGATCTGTCCGACCCGGACGAGGGACTCTTGGGACCGGGCCTTCAGGCGGGCCTTCTCATAGAGCCAGGTGTTCCGGATCGCCGTCCCCGCCAGGGTGGAAAGATCCTCGAGGAGAGTGAGTGTGCTGCGATCGAAGGCCCGGGGCCGGAAGGACTGGATGGTCAGCACCCCGCGGACCTCGCCGCTGACCGGGAGCGGGACGGCGACCTCGCAGGCGACGTCCGGATGGAACCTCAGGTAGGAGGGCTGATGGGAGACGTCCTCGACCAGTCCAGGAATCCCAGTCCGGGCCACCCTGCCCGCCAGACCCTCCCCGATCCGGAGCCGGACCGACCGCACCCCCACCGGCAGCCCCGTCGAGGCCTCGATTTCGAGGAATCCCATGGGGCTCATCAGCGCCAGCAGTCCGGCATCCCCACCCACCAGCCGGACCGCCTCCCCGAGGATCCGTTCCAGGGAATCCCGCAGTTCGAGGGAGGCGTGGACCGATTCGCTCACCCGCAGGAGAGCCTCCAGTCGGGCCACCGGATCGGGTCGGATGGATTCGTCGGTGCTCATCACCGGACCCGGCTGGTGAGCCAGAGACCCAGACCGCCGAAGAGGACGTTCGGAAGCCATGCGCCGACCCACGGTTCCAGCCATCCACTCTGTCCCACAGCAAACCCGAGGCGCTGGACGGCGAAATAGAGGAACCCGAGCGCCAGGCTTCCCGCCACGCCATAGAAGACATTGCGCCGCCCGGATGGCGCGCCAAAGGGAATGGCGATGACCGCCACGACCAGACACGTCCACGGGCCGGCAATGCGGGCATGCAGCTGGGTCTTGAGAAGGTTGCAATCGCGCCCGGCAAGGTCCGGATGCAGCTGGAGGTAGTCGAGGATGTCCTGCACCGGCAGATCAGGACTCTGCATCGCGCCTCCTTGGGACAGCAGCTCACCCACCTCGACCTCGCTTGAGATCATGTCGGGATCCTCGTCCAGTTCCGGCAGATCCAGCTCCGGATGCAGGAGGTCGAGCACGTTGCCATCCGTCGCCGAACGGTAGAGGAATTCCCGGGCCTGGTAGAACCGCCACATCCCATTGGTCCAGATCCCACGCTCGGCGATGATGAGCCGTCGGGCTCCCTCGCCCAGGGGTGCACTGAACCGGAAGCCCTCGAGCACCCCGTTGGTCACCGTGTACAGGCAGACCGTCCATTCTCCCGGAGGAGTGGTGGCGACACGCGACAGGTTGGTGATCGCCACCAGTCCGTTGGTCGACTCGAGGCGAGACCCCTCCCATCGGAGGAGTTCGGCCGGGGCGCCGCCCATTTCGTCACGGGTGAAGATCGGCTTCACCCACTCCGCCGGGAGCAGATCGTCGGAGATCCGGTGGAGACGTTCGATGCCGTTGGTGAGGCGCCACGATCCATTCGTCCAGCAGGCGTACCCGGCCAGGACTTCGCGATATGCCCCCTTGGGCAACGGCATCGCCACCCGAGGCTGACGTAGCTCTCCGGTGTCGAGATGGACCGCACCCAGGCTCCAATCCCGACGGGTGGTGGGATTCTGGAAGTGCACCCGCGATCTCCAGCGTCCCTCCGACTCGGGTTTTTTCGACTCACGACGCTGCATCAGCCCGGACTTGCGCTCGGGGGCGTCGGGAAGCCACTCCTCGTTGAGTCCCAGGAGCACCAGGGACAGGAAAAGACCCACCGCGAAGTACGGGGCACAGATCCGCCACAGGCTCAGCCCGGCCGCCCTCAGGGCGATCAGCTCGTTGTGCCGGGAATGGGCGCTGAGCGCATACAACATCGCCAGGAGCAGGGCCACCGGCAGTGCCGTGTTCAGCAGCTTGGGGAGATCGAACATGTAGTAGAGCCCGATCTCCCGGATGCCGAACTTGAGCTCCTGGAAATCATCCAGCCGCCCGAACAGGTCGAATGCGAGCCAGAAGATCAGGAAGCCGCCCAGGCAGAACCCGAGCGGCACCAGCAATTCGCGGAACAGATAGCGGTCGTGCAGACGCATCCTCGGGACGAGGATACGGAGCCGACCCAGACCTCCAAGACGCAATGTCCCGGGACGCTCAGTCGCCGGGACTCGTCGAGGGGCCTTGAGGCGTCAACGGTGGGGGAACCGCGGACCGATCCCGTCGCGCCTGGCGCAGGATCGAGATCGAGGTCCAGAGCGACCAAAGCCAGGCGCCCCCAAACAGCGCCCCGCCGATGCCCAGCTGTCGGAAGTCCGACCGCACCACGGTGTCGCCCGACTGGAGCAGGTCCCAGAACTGTCGGGCCAGATCCCAGAACCAGAGGATCAGGACCCCGAATCCCGATACCGCCACGAGCATCTGCAGGGATCCCGCCCAGCGCCGCCCCGCGAGGAAGGACCCCAGCCCCGGCGTCGTCGCCAGGTTCAGGACCAGCACGTTCCACCCCGAAACCCGATCACCTGGCTTCCCGCCCATGGATCACCGCCTCGTACCCCTGCATCAGAGCCAGAATGCCCAGCGGAAAGGACACCAGGACACCCACCACACAGCACAGGACGCCCACGAGATTCACCAGGCCGACCACCACCGTCAGTCCAAAGCAGAGCCACCAGTGGAGACCGACCTGACGTCGGCTCCGTCCCATCGCGGTCCAGAAGTCGAGGCCCTGATCCAGGATGAGCGGCAGGGTGAACATCCAGCTGGTCTGGAGGTAGAGGGTCACCGGGAACCCCAGAAGGATCAGCAGCAGACCCGGCGTCAACGCGGCCAGCGTGGGAGCGTCTCCCTTGCTGACAAAGACAGGGATGAGTCCGATGAGCAGGACGACCATCCCTGGCAACACCGGTATGAAGGCCAGCAGTCCCGGCACCAGTTGACCGAGGAACAGCTGACCGAAGGAGCGGCGGAAGCCATCGAACAGGTTTCCCAGCTCGGGGGATTCCCCGCGCACCATCCGGAGGTAGAAGAACACGAGCCCACCCATCAACGGTCCCGTGATCACCCAGGCCCCGAGGCTGAAGATCGTGCCGATGAACGGGATCGCACCCAGAAGGGCCAGGGCCACCTGGATTCCCATGAAGACCAGACCCACTCCCAGGGCGAGGCCGAACTGGGACCGCATCACCCGCCAGCCCGAACCGAGGCAACCCCCGATATCGAGCTGGTAGTCCCCGTCGAAATCCACCGGCAAGCCCTGCACGGGCGGCAGGTGGGCCACCAGGGGCGGCGACAGGATCTCCGAGAACTCCGGGAACTCTCGAAGGGTCTTCCAGACCCCATCGGCCCCCTGCACCCGGGTCTCCCCGTTCACACGGTTTTCCGTGATCCACTGCCGCATCTGCTCGGCCGTCACCGGACCGTACTCGTTGCCGTCGCCGCCTATGATTCGATACATGGTCGTTCAGGGTTTCAAAACCGCGTTCCAAAGTCCCAGTTCCCCACGGGGAATCCAGAGGGCCGAGCCGGGTTGCACGACGATTCCGGAACCCTCGGTCCAGAGCGAGCACGGACGCTCCGCGACGCCCGATCGCACCAGTGCGCCCGACACGTCCCGCTCGAGGAGCCCGAAGGACTCGGCCCCCACCACAAGGATCCGCCCCGACTCCAGTTCCCGCAGCGTCGTGGCCTCCTGCCCAAGGGGAATCTCCCCGACACGGACCAGCTTCCCGAGGTCCGACAGGAGCCACGATTCCACCGCCGCCGGGGACCGGCGGGCCACCTGGACCCGTCCCGTCGAATCCACCAGGACAGGACCGGATCCGGAATCCGGCAGAGGGGCCTGGGTGATCCACCGGACTGCGACCCCGTCATAGCCCAGAGCCTGGACACAGGTGTTCGTCTCCTGACCGGAACCCTCAAGGCCGGAGCCAATCGCATACACCACCTCACCGCCGTGCGAGAGGCCGGAGAGCGTTCCCGGTAGGACCAACGGCTTCCGCACGACCGGCTCCCCGGGATCGGCGAAGTCGATCACATCCAGGTGGTCCTGGTGTTCCCAACTGCCCCAGATCCAGTCGGGGACAGGCGGCGTGTTCGTCGAGCCCGGATCCGTTCCTGGCACATACTTCGAGGTCCGGTGCCCGACGTGGACGCGGGTGCCGCTCAGCCACGAGGGTGTCGAGGAGGACCAGTCGCCCCCCTCGCCCAAACGGACCTCGGAGAGCCGACGCGGCTGCGTCGGATCCTGGAGATCCACCGCAAGATAATGACGGGCCGGGGACCCCCACCAGAAGCCGGGTAGGATGCCGATCGGTCGACCGACCGGGCCCATGGGGCGCACCCAGTCCCCGAGGCCCCACCCCGGGTTGGTCCCGGACTCGGTCCAGACCATCCGGTCGGGGCGGATCCAGAGGGCCGACAGAGACTCGCCGGTGAACAGATTGGTCTGGGACCAGACCGTGCGGGACCGCAGCGTGAATCCGTCCCCAGCCACGTCGACGACCTGAAAGACCAGTTCGCCCGGGACACGGACATCGGACCACTGCGGTTCGACCACCCAGTTGGTCGCCCGGAACGGCGGCTCTAGGATCGGCCGGACCACCGGGTTGGTGACCAGGATCTTCTCCGTCGACCAGGTCTCAGGACGCCCTTGGAGGAGGACGAGTCGAGTCCCACGAAGATCGGCCCCGAGGATCGGCAGGGGGTCGACCTCGAGGGACGCGATCGGGACCTCGGTCGCGGTCGCCGAGGTCAGGGTCAGCAGCGCCGGACGGTCATTGCCCTGTCCGATCTGGACCAGTCGATCGCCGGTGAGGAAGACCCGATCAACCCGACGCGAGAGCGGGAGTTCCGCACGAACCCGGGGCTGGTCGCGATCGACCGCCTCGACGCTCAGGAGCTCCTGCGAGGACAGGGAGACGACCCGGGAGTCGATCCACGTGGCCCTTCGGGCCTGCATCGCGTGGTCGATCACCCCTCGGGCCTTGAGCTGGCCTTTGGCGAGGTCGAGGTCGATCAGCTGAACGCCCCGGAACCAGGATCCGGCCGGGGTGCTCCCGCGCTGGCCCTGCCACGGGACGAGGATCAACCCGGCCTCCGGGAACACCTGGAAGGCCTTCTCGTCGACATTGCCCTCGGTCCACGACCACCCCTCGCCCAGCACGACCTTGCTCAGGAGTGCGGGTTTGCCGGGATCGGCGACATCGAACAGCTGGACCGCGGTCCGGCTGCCATCGACCCCCAGCGTCAGCAGGCGGGTGTTGTTGGCCAGCGGCTGGAGGAAGGTGGAGTAGCCCGGGATCTCGAGTTCCCCCCGGATCTGTGGGCGGGCGGGATCGCTGAGGTCGACGATCCAAAGGGGGTCGACGACCCGGAAGGTGACAATGTAGGCCCGGTCCCCGGCAAAGCGTGTGCCGAACAGGGACTCATTCTTCACGAGCGTGATCTGTCCGACTGGCGCACGGTTGGTGAGGGCGGACAGCGAAAACGTCTCGAGCACGGTCCGGGACGGCGTCCACTCCCAGACGGGGCCCACCCCACCGGCTGGATCCCCGGGGACGAGCCGCCCCTCCCCATCGACCTGGGAGACCACGGCAAGCGAGGCCTCCTCCGGACCGAAGACACCGATGTTGAACTTCTGGGACACCCGTCCCTCGGTGCGGAAATAGCCGGCGGGTCCTTGATCGAGCCGGCCCTTCCTCAGGTCGAAGACGACCACGCCCCGATTGCCAGCCACGACCCACTCCGCGAGACGCTCCTCGGGACGGGGGATTCGGCTCCCGGTGGTGGCGACGAACAGGAACCGGTCGGTGGCCTGGATCGCCCCGGGAATCGTCCACAGGTCCACCTCGGAGGCCACGACGGGTTGGGCAGGATCGGAAAGATCCAGGGACGCCACGAAGGTATGGCATTCCCAGGTGTCGAGGGTCTGGCCGGTCGTTGGGTCCTTGAGGGGGTTGATGGTGTCCTGAAGCCATTCGGAGCTCACGACATGCAGGACGGAGCCGACGAGACGGGATTCCGCGATCTGACCGCGGATTGGGAGGCGGCCTCGGAGGGAGGGTTTTCCACCGTTGACCTCGACCAGGAGCACCTCGCTTCCCTGGCCGGCACAGCCCTGCTGGGCCAGCAGGGCGAGCCAGACCGAGGGATTGGAGGCCCCGGGGAGCCGGTAGAGTTGTTCGCCCCAGACGGCGATGGGAAGGAAGCCCGTGATGCGGGGCTGGTCGAGGTTGGACAGGTCGATCACCTGCAGGCCCCTCTGCGCGTTGAAGAAGTAGGCGGTCCGGCCATCGAGCTTCCAGATGTCGGATTCCACCACCGGCGTCGTACCGGCATCGAGCCCGTTGGACTCCCGGTTGGCTCCGCCGTCGACAACCCCAAAGTTGGGTCCCATCGGACCAACGACGGGGCCTGCCCCGCCGCCGGTGGTCCGAGACGGCTTGAACACGGAAGCTCCCTCGAAGAACCGCCTCGGAGCCGCAAGCTCGGTGTCGGCCTCGTCGCGGACCCGGATCAGCTCGGTGCCTTCGAGGGCGGGAACACGGAACACGATCTCGGAAGCCGAGGCAGAGGCGGTCCAGCGGACCTCACGGGGAGTCCAGGTGCCGCGAGCGATGCGCGATCGTGTCTCGAGGGTGATCCGACGTGACCCAGCCGGGACAGCCACCACGACATTCAGTCCCGAGTCGGAGGCCTGGATCGATCGGATCCGGGCCACGGTCTCCGCCACGACCTGTGCGGAAACCCGCGGTGCCGACATTCCGAGGAAGATGAGAATGGCCCCGGCGAGAATCCCCCGGGTGATCCAGTGTCGATCGCGGGCAGTTCCCCGACATTCGACCCTGGGGATGCTGGAGTGGCGGACGGGATGGGTTTTCATGGGAGCAGGCGACGCTGGAACTCCTCGTCCAGCCTTCGGAGTTCTAGCCGGAAAAACGGGGATGGAAACTTCGAAAACCAAACAGGACCCGGGGGTGGATCCGGCGCTGACGCCCTCGTTCCAGGGGCCGTGTCGGGATTTGACCCGGAAAGCGGGCTCGTGCCGGAATGGCGGGGTTCGATTCCCGAAACCTCATCGTCTGAACCGCCATGCTGCACCACCTGTTGGAACGGACCCTCAAGATCGATCCCGCACGACCGATTCTTGAGAGCGATGGGACCTGGACCACGGCGGCGGACCTGGAGCGCCTGGCCTCGCGCCTGGCGTCGGGGCTGGCGGCTCTGGGCCTCGAGGAAGGGGATCGTGTGGCGATGCTGTTGCCCAACAGCCTCGAATCCGTCGCCTGCTACCTGGCATGTTTCCGGATGCGGTTCGTGATCGTGCCGCTGGACTACCAATACCATCCCCTCCAGATCGGCTACGCCCTTGGGCACAGCGGCGCCTCGATCCTAATTGTTGACCATGCCAGGATCCCCGGCCTCGAGGAGTCCGGGGTTTTGGGATCGGTTCCGCGGATCGCCGTGGTGGGGAGCGGATCCACGACAGGGAAACGACGTTCGTTCGAGACGCTGCTTGGAGCCGAACGCATGGCGACGGTGGAACCACCCCATGAGCGGGACCCAGCGGTCATGATCTACACCTCGGGCACGACATCCCGCCCCAAGGGCGTCGTGCTCTCCCATGGGGCGCTGTGCACCGGCGCCCGGAAATTCCTCACTCGGGTGACTCTGACGGCGGAGGACGTGACCCTGATCTCCAACTCGATCTCGCGGCCCCTCGCGCTCCGATGTCAGCTCCTGACGACGCTCTGGACCGGAGGTCGGGTCAGCCTCCTGGGAAAGTTCTCCGTTTCAAACTATGTGGCGACCTTCTGTCGCCCTCCGGCCAAGACGTTCGTCATCCTCACACCCGGAGGACTGGGCCAACTGGTCGCAGATCCCAATTTCAAGTCCTGCGATTTCAGCCAACTCCGGCTCTGCATCGCCGGTGGCGATCGCATTCCGACCCGGCTCCTCGAGGCCTTTGAACGTGTGACCGGAGTCCCGGTCACCGAGATGTGTGGTTCCACGGAAACAGGAGCCTTCGCCATGAATCCCCCGTTCGGGCGAAAGAAACCGGGGTCGATCGGTCTCCCCCTGCCAGGGGCCCAGGTCGCGGTGGTGGACGAGAACGGGGAGGATCTGCCAACCGGAGTCGTCGGGGACATCCAGGTCAGCGGCCCCAGCATCATGGACGGCTACTGGAATGACTCGGCCATGACCCGGAAGACCCTCCGCAACGGCTGGATCCACACCGGGGACCTCGGGCGATACGATGAGGATGGCTACCTCTGGTTCGTGGGACGTCGAAAGGACATCATCGTCAATGGTGGAAACAAAGTCGCGCCCCTCGAGGTGGAGGGGGCCCTGTCCTCGCACCCCGGAGTGCTCGAGTCCTGTGTCATTGGGGTTCCCGACCCCGCCTGCGGCGAGATCCCTCACGCCTATGTCATCCCGCGGCCGGGTATCGCAGCCAACCCTGAGGAGATGCGGAGCTTTGTCGCCCAGCATCTCGCGACATTCATGGTCCCCACACAGGTCCACCTCATCCATGAGATGCCCTACAAAGGCCCGGGGAAGATCGACCGTGACCTCCTGCGCATGCGGGCGATCGCCGCCGCCCTGATTGACCGTGTTCCCTTTTTCAGAAACGCCAGCAACGAGCTCCTGAGGGATCTCATCCCCCGTCTGGACTCACGGAACTTCGCCAAGGACGAGATCCTCATCCACGAGGGAGACGTGGGGGACGAGATGTATTTCCTGACGAAGGGTCAGGTCGAGGTCCTCAAAGGGGAACCCCCACAACGGGTGACAGTCCTGCGCGAAGGCTCGTTCTTCGGCGAGCTGGCTCTCCTGAGGGACACCCCGAGGGCCACCACGGTCCGAGCCCTCGGCCCTGTCGAAGTGTATGCCCTCCGTCGGGACGCTGTCCGGGGGCTTGCCCAGACCCATCCCGAATTCGGCCAGTACCTCGATGCCGCGGCACGCAGCTACACAGGGACCCAGGAGCCGTCAGGAGCCTGACTCCATCTCCCAGGGGGCCATTCCGGATCGCCTCCGTAAACGGACTCGACGGCCGCAAGGCGCCTGCACATCCCCGGAAGGATCCCATCTGTCTGATTCGGCCATGAACTCCATGCCCTACATCCCTCGCCGCTCCCGCTCCGGCGGCTTCACTCTCATCGAGCTTCTCGTCGTGATCGCGATCATCGCGATCCTTGCCGGCATGCTGTTGCCGGCCCTGTCCAAGGCGAAGCTCAAGGCCACCGGCGCCGCCTGTCTCAGCAACCAGAAGCAGCTGGTGACCGGGTGGTTCATGTACTCGACCGACAATCGGGATGAACTGCTGCCGACCGCGGCTCCCGGGATGCAGCATCCCGGAGGTGGATACTGGGCCGGTCCCACCCCGGACATCATGCCGAACATGAGCACGACCGAGGCCCAGAACCGGGTCAAGCGGGGCTACGAAAGCTCCATCATCTTCAAGTACTGCAGCGCCGTCGGGGCGATCCATTGCCCAGGCGACCTGCGCACCCGCAGCCGCAAACCTGGCAAGGGTTGGGCCTACGACAGCTACTCCAAGTGCGACGCGATGGGGAAATACTTCGACTCCAAGTGGAATCCCGTGAGCGGCTGGGAGGGTATCAAGCAGTTTGGCAAGCACTCCGCCATCGCCGAGCCCTCCATGTCGATGACCTTCATCGAGGAGTCCGACCCCCGGAACTACAACCTCGGCACCTGGGTGATCAACGTCACCACCCCGGGCTGGGTCGATCCCTTCGCGGTCTTCCACGGCGCCTTCAGCACCTTCGGATTCGCCGACGCCCACTGCGAGGGCAAGCGGTGGACGGATCCCAAGACCATCAAGGCCGCCACGGACTCCGCCAATGGCAAGGAGAGCTTCTTCTGGTCGGGTGCCTCGGCCAAGAACCCCGACTTCGTCTGGGTCTGGAACCGGTTCAAACACGAGGGGTGGAAGCCGCTGCCCGGGACCTGATCCCTCAGCCACATCCTCCTACTTTCCTGGGGAACCGGATCCGAGCCCGGCCTTCGCATCCTCCTCGACGATCGCCCGCAGGATCTCGGATGGGCTGAGCTCCCCGCTGCCATCGACGTCCAGCGAAGCCCAGTCGACCGACGCCCCGAGCCAGAGACGGGCCTCGATCCGGTTCAGCTTTCCGTCCCGGTTGAGATCCCGCTTCCGGATGACGGCGTCCACACGACTCCGGTCGGAATCGGACAGGTCTCCCAGGGATGCGGAGGACGGGGCCCTGCCTCCGGAGGCCTCGGCCCCCGAGGACGGAGGCGCTGGGATGGAACCCGCTGGCTCCGTGGCGGGTGGAATGGAGGGTGGAGTCCCGGCATCGGACGGAATACCGGACGGGGGCTCTGTGGACGGACCGACTGCGGTTCGCGGTTCCGCTTCGGCTTCCGGTTCAAGACGCTCCGCAGGGCGCGCGCTACGGATGCTGCCGGCAAGCTCCGCCTGGACCGATCCGGGATGCCGGGTCCGAAGCAGATCCAGGTATTCATCCAGGCGCTCCGGCTGGTTGAGTCCGACCAGATCATGGGCGAACGCGAGCAGAAACAGTCCCTCGGCGTCGAGGTCCTCTGGAACCTGCTTGTCCGGGGCGAGGAGTTCCACCACGCGCTCCGGCTGGCCTGCGAAGAACGCCAGGACGGCACGTTCCCGGACCGGCAGCAACGCCAGCTTCTCCCCCAGCTCCTCCGGCAGGATCGTATCCCGGACCCATCGGTCCTGGGGTACGGAAACCAAGGGGGTCCGATCGGCAACCAGCAGCGCTGAAACCCCACGGGAGCCGGTGACGTCGAGTCCGATCCAGAGCCGAGCCGGATCGGTGGCCATCGACACCACCGGGCCCCCGACCTGGAACCAGCCGACCCACCGACGGGTGGGATGATGCATCAGCAGGACCCGTCCCCGGTTTGTGACCGTCCCATCCAGGGTCGCCACCCACAGCCAGGGTCCATCGCGGTGCAACGACGTCACGGCACCGGGAATACGGCTGGAGGGCGTGACAGGATCGACCCGGTGCTTGAGCGCAAGATTCTCCCGGGCCCGGCTGGCCCGATCCCGCATGCGATCCCGGATCTGGCCCAGCACCCGTTGACGGGCCGCCGCCTGGGCTGCACGCGTCGGCTTGAAGCCCGGCGTGACCGCTGCACCCAACCCTCCCGGCACCGTGATCGACACCGGTGCGAAGCGGTTCTCCACGATGTTGTCGGCCGGGTTGAGCCAGTGGAGCCCGGTGTCGCTGCCGATCCAAAACCCCCCGCCTCCATCCCCCTCGATGCAACGCAGCCGGAGGCGGTCGGTCCGCGGGTTGCCGTTGGCGAATTCCTTTGAGATCGGAATCCAATGCTGGGCCTGTCGATGTCGGAAGCTCGCAAGGGATTCCGACACGGCACCCATCCATTCCTTCGAGGAGGTGAAATCCAGCCAGGGCTTTGGCTCCCGGGGATCCTCGGAGGAGGCCGACTCGCTGGCCCGTGCGAAGGTCTGGGCCCCAGGAGGCAGGAACCAGAGGGTCCCGAACCGTCCGAGGGTGGCCACAGTCCCCTCGGATTCGGCGAAGCCCGCGACCTCCGACGTGACAAATCCCTGGGCTGGCCCGTAGGGCTGCGTCGCCCCCGTCTCGAAATCGATCGAGGCGATCCCGCCATCCAGACCCAGCCACAACCGCTTCGCATCCGCCATCAGCGCGTTGACCGCATGGGGCTCCACCGGGCCCCGCACCGGCTCGAACCGTCCGAGGGTCTCGACATAGGACCACAGCCGTCCCCGCCCGGTGTTCAGGTTGGTGTCCCCCCACGATCGGATCGAGGCCCAGACCCGTCCCCGCGCCGCGGCGAGTTCCTCGACGGCGGCCACGGGATAGACCGCCGGAGGCAGGGCCGGCAGGAGGCGTGGTCGAAGCTGGGGGATCCATTCGAGGCGTCTCAGCACAAGGCAGTCGGCCGGCACGACATTCGTCTCGGCTCCCAACGACATCGGCAACGCCCACAGGATCCACAACAGGACCCGTACCCTCCCCGCAATCGCCCAACCCCGTGACACACGGCAACGATGGGGACACGGACCGCGATCACAAGGCCCTTCCGGTGTCGTGCCGGATCCAACCCAACCGCGGAGACACCCCGTCAACCCGCCACCCGAGGACGCGAGTCCAGCACCGGCGGCACCCGATCACGTCGCAACGCCTTCTGCACGGCGAGGAACTCGGCTGCATTCTCCGATGTCAGCATGCCGACCAGCCGATCTTCCTCGACCACGAGTGCCGCCGGGAGGCCGGACTCCTCCAGGCGTACCATCGCCGTCTCGAGCCCTACGCCCGGATCCAGCACCACCGCATCCCGACGGACCACCTTCTCCACTGGGATCGACTCACCCCCCTGTCGCAATCCCTCGAACAGCTCGGTCCGGGTGACCACACCCACGATCTCCCCCTCCCTGGACACCACGGGAAACTCGGCCTGGGAATCCTCGATCAGCCACCCGGCCACCTTCGACAGGGGATCCTCCGGGGCAACGACCCTGAAGCGCCGCAGCATCACGCGCCGGACGGTCGCATCTCCGATCGCCGCACGCATCTCCATCGAGATCGCCTCGCCACGGGCTTCCATCCAGACAAACACCCCGATCATGCCGAGCATCGGACTGGAGGCCAGAAACGCGGCGCCGATGAAGAGGATCGCCATCGCCCTCCCCACGGAGGCGGAGATCCGGGTGGCGCGGACCGGATCGATCCAGAGCGCCAGCAGCGCCCGCAGGACACGGCCGCCATCCATCGGGAATGCCGGAAGCAGGTTGAAGGCGACCAGCCCGGCATTGATCAGCAGGAGCCTTTGGAAAAAGCCGGCCGACTCGAGCTCCCGAAGCGATCCGGGCATCTCGTCGGAGAGATGGAGTCCCAGTCCCAGTCCCGCGGCGATCACGACGTTCACCAGCGGACCCGACACCGCGATCACCAGCTGCTGGAGCGGCGCCTCCGGGATCCGATCCAGACGGGCCACCCCACCCATCGGGAGCAGGGTGATGTCGCGCGTCACAACCCCATAGCGACGCGCAGCCATGGCGTGGCCGTACTCGTGCAGGAGGACGCAGAGGAACACGCCGAGGAACATCGAGACCCCCGGAAGCGCCGAGGCCCATCGGCCCGTCTGGATGCGGGAGTCGAGTCCCACCAGCACGAGGAACACGAGGAACGTGTAGTGGAGGTACACATCGACTCCCCAGAGTCGCCCGAGCTTGAGGGACCACTTCATCGCAGGCCCATCGGTAGCCTTCCGACGCCTCCCGTCAATGCAGGGCTCCTCCGACCCGGGGCGGGTCACCTCGTCACAGCTCCGTGGCGGCCACCCGTCGGAAACCCATCCTGAGCGGAACCGCACCCGACAGCAGGCTGATCCCGAGGAAGGCCGTCCCGGAGGCCAGGGCATGGTACGGCCTGAATTCCCCGACCGCCTCCGGCCGCCACCCCCAGGGACTTCCCAACGCGAGAAGGACCACCGAGCCCACGATGTAGAGGAAACTGAGAACAAGGCAGAACGTGCCCCCGAAGCCGCTCACGATCTTCGCCGGGTTTGTCTCCCGGAAGTTTGGGTACAGGGCCCCCAACCCCACCGCGATGGCGTTGAGGGTGAAGGTCATCACGACGATCACCGCGGCGAAGAACAGCGTGTGGGCGGCGTCCAGACCCAGCATCGAACAGGAGAGCAGGATGAGCCCCAACGTGACCCCGAGGGTCGTCCAGCTGGTCAGCCAGAACTTGAGGCGGACGAGGCTCACGAGCCCGATCGGAGCCAGTCCCACCACCCAGACCCTCTTGCCCTCGAGCGAGAACTGCGGGAACACGAACCTCGTCGTCAGCGTCGCGAGGTTCAGCGAGCACGCGCCGAGGTTCAGGTAGCTGACCAGGGAGATCCAGAACGGCGAGTCGAGCTGTCGGGTAAAGTGGCGGAGATTGACGATGTAGACGGTCAGGAGCCCGAACAGCATGAAGGCCTGGCCCCACTGGGTGGTGTCCCGCCAGAAGACCCGGACATCCTTTGCGATGAGGGCCCGGACATCCGGCGCGAGGATTCCCCGCCACGCCAGCAGCGTCTCGAGCAGGACCGGCCGGGACAGGCGGGCGATCGGGTCCGACGACCGTCGCCGGCGTTCCTCGCGACGACGGAACCAGTCCCAACGTGCCAGGAGGCTGCCCCGGCTGTGCACCACGCTCGAGGCCTCGTAGAAGGCATCCCCCAGCCACAGGACCGCGATCATCCCGAAGAACAGCACGTGGCTGAGGAGCACCGAGAAGAAGAACAGGGCCGCCCGGACCGCCCCCTCACCCCAGTTCTGCACGCTGGAGCTCAGCCAGTAGCTGGGCAGCAGCGGAAACTGGGCGAACCGGGTGTTGTCGAGGAGACGGTCGATGACGTTCAGAACCCGTGCCGTCTCGAGGCTCTCCTCCGTCACCGTCGTCGGACGGAACCGGAGGACGAGGACCGCAACGAGGAGCGAAACACCAAGGACCAGTGCGACCTGGAAGGTCCGCCGATCCATGAACCGAGCCACCTGGACGGCCAGCCAGCAGCCGAGGATGCCGGGAAGCCCGATGAACAAGCCGATCATCAGCAGCACCATCGGGTAGAAGTGCCACGCCACCTGGTGGACCAGTCCGTACGCGACCAGCAGCGGGGCGATCAGGAACAGGAAGGCCCACGATGCGATCACGGTGGATTCCGCCAGCTTCCACTGGAACACGACCTGCCGTGGGACCGGCAGCGTCAGGAGGAACGCCGTCTCCCGGTTCCGGAAGAGGTTCGTGTAGGAGACGATCAGGTTGGAGATCAGGAGCAGACCGAACAGGCAGGCGAAGAGCAGGAACAGGAGCCTCTCGACCAGCAGCCCTCCCAGTCCGGGAAACCGTCCAATGAACCGCAACCCACCATAGAACAAGGCGAAGGCCAGCACGGCGTACCCGGACAGGAACGCCGTGATCAGCGCCAGCAGGAGCCACGACTGGTCCCGCAGCGAGACCACCCTCCGCCACATGGATCGGACCGCCGTCCCCACGAGGAGGCGCAACGGGGAGGGAAAGGTTCCCGTCATGGCACCTCCCCACAAGATGAGAGGTCCACGGCCTTGGCCTCCGGTGGACGCGTCAGTGTCAGAAACGCCTGCTCAAGGGCACCGTCGACCCCTGCCCGCCGCCGGAGCTCCTCAGGGGTTCCCACCGCCATCAGCCGTCCGTGATGGATGATACCAACCCGGTCCGCCATCTCCTCGGCCACCTCGATCTGGTGCGTACTGAGGAAAAGAGTCATCCCCTGTCGGGACCGTTCCCGGAGGAGATCCTTCACAATGCGGGCATGATGGGGATCGAGGCCGACCATCGGCTCGTCGATCACAAACACCTCGGGCCGGTGGAGCAGGGCGCTTGCGATCGCCACCCGCTGGCGGGTGCCGTGGCTGAGGCCTTCGATCGGCTTGTGGAGCCACGGCTCGAGGCTGAACCGGGGGATCAGTTCCTCCGCCTCCGTCCGGATCCGGTCGTCCGGCATCCGGAACAGCTGGCCCGTGAACCGGATGAACTCCCATGGGGTGAGCTTGTCGTACAGGAACGGGAAGTCGGGGACATAGCTGAGCCGGGCCCGGGCCTCGAGTGGCTGGGACTGGAGATCGAACCCCGCCACCCGTGCGGATCCGGAGGTCGGCCGGATCAGGCCTACCATCATCTTGATCGTCGTGGTCTTTCCCGCGGCGTTGGGCCCCAGGACACAGAAGAACTCCCCGCGGGGCACGGTCAGCGTGATCCCGTCCACCGCGTGGACATCACCGAAATGCTTCACCAGGTTTTCGAGCTCGATCATGGGAGAAGGATCACTGGCCGCGGGCGGGCAGCACGGATTCGTTGGCGAGGACAATTCCCTCGGGCAGACGGACCTCGAGGATTTCCCCGGCCCGGCTGAGCTGCGCCACCACCGTGTAGGTGTCGAGGAGCGTCACCTCGACCCGGTAGGTCCGCACCCGGTTCCGCCCGAGACGGAGCCAGTCGTTGCGTGCGTTCCATCGGATCCGGGGAGCCATACCGACACCCCCCAGCCTCTCGACCTCCGAGAGTACCGGAAGGGGCACCAGCGCGGCAGAGGCCCCCATGAGGCCCATCAGGGCCCTGACATCCCGAATCGTGTAGTCCTGCTCGACCGTGTTGCCGCCCTCCTCATGACGGATCCGGACCGAATCCCCACCCGATTTGGCCGAGATCTCCCAGATTGCGGGACGCTGGTAGATGCGCACCGAGAGCGTCTGCCAGAGGTGATTGGTATCGAGCTCCACATGGGTCATGACGCGGAGTCGTCCCAGAGGGCCATCCGCGTCGGTGCGGAGATTGAGATCCAGGTCCAGGCTGTACCCGATGGCGTCCACCAGACCCTCCGGGACGGAAGGGTCCTGGCCACCGGCAGGACGCGACTCCAGGACGGTTGGGATCCAGCGGAGGGTCCCGAGAAGTGAACCGCGTTGGAGGATCTGCAGGGCCGAGGGATCAGGGGCGTTGAGGAGCCGGTCGACCACCGTTTTCAGGGGTATCTCCGAGAGCGTTTCCCGGCCGCGTCCGAACTCGGCGCGCCAGAGAAGCACGGTCATCGTGCCCCAGAACAGGGCGATGCCGAGCATGAGACCACGGGAAACCACAGGGGAGGGTACCGGTCAATGCCCCGGTCTCAACCCCCAACCTCATCCCGGGCGGACGACGCCACGATCAGGGAAGCTTCAGGACCGTGCCCACCTTGAGCCGGTTCGGGTTGATCCCCGGGTTGGCAGCCATGAGGGCCTTCACCGTGATCCCGTATTTCCGGGCGATGATCGACGGGGTCTCGCCTGAACGCACCGCATGGGACCGGCCGGAGGCGGGACGTGGCCGCTCCGGGTAACCCATGGTCGTCGATCGGTTGGTAGCGCCCCCTCCGAGCCCCGGCTCCATAGGACCGGCGGGAGTCGTCGTGCCCACCCGTGACACGGTCCCTGGATTCGTGATCGCCGACCGCACCGGAGCGCCACCGCCCGATCCTGCGAGGGCAATCTGGTTCGTCGGGGACCTCCCGAGGAGCTCCGTCCGGAGCTGTTGGATTGTCCCCTCCTTCTCGGTGATCTGACGTCGGAGGTTCTCGATCTCGAGGTCGTTCTGCTGTCGGCTAAGCTCGCGGCTGAACTTGATCGCCATCTGCATCTCACAGTTCCGGAGGTTGTCGCCTGCCGAGATATCCGGCCGCTGTCCACGACGCTCCATCAGCTGGACATAGCGATGGTAGTGGTAGGCGGCGTCGATGAATTCGAGCTGCCCATAATAGAGGTCGCCCAGGGCGAGGTGGGCCGAGGCGTTTGACGGGTTCGCCAGCACGGCCTGCTCGAAGCTGGCGATGGCCTTCTCCTTCTGGCCTTGGATCGCGAAGTTCTGGCCCTCGACGAAACTGCTCTCGCGCTGCTCGGACCCAGGCCCTCCGCCGAGCCGGTCACATCCGGTCAGCCATACCAATCCGGATGCGGCCACGAGACCACACCCCCACTGCATCCAGGAACCTCCCATGCGCGGAAGGCTAGGCAGGGGAGGTCGGGATGAAAACGGAGAAAAGAGAAACGAAAAAGACGCCCGCGGCGGTGTCCACCCTGCCGGGATTTTCCGGTTGCGGCGGGAGGTCGGGCTTCCACCCTGCAGTCGTGGGAAAGGCCTCCTCACCCAGACTCCCCCCGAGGGGCGCTCACGTGGACGGGTTCACGCTGATCGAACTCCTCGTGGTGATCGCCATCATCGGCATCCTCGCCAGCATGATGCTGCCGTCGCTCTCCGGTGCGAAGCAGCGGGCCAATCTGATCCGGTGTGTCAACAACCTCCGCCAGATCGGGATCGGCATCCAGATGTACGCGGATGACCACCAGGACAGATACCCGCCCGCTGCCGTCCCCCAGCTCGATCCCAACACCGGGACGCTCCTGGACCCGGGTCTGCGGCCCACGCTCGCCGCCCTCGGTGGAAGGGACCCGCTGAACCCGGGCTGTTTCCCGAACGCCCGCTCCCGTCCGCTCTGGCCCTACATCAAGCCCTCGGAACTCTTCCGCTGCACGGAGGACCGGGGCCAGCCCAGCCTCCCCTGCTCCTCCGACTGCGCTCCGCCGTTCACGCCGTCGAACTACCACGTGATCGGCAACAGCTACCAGTATAACGGGGGCCAGCTCACGGTTCTCAGCGGGGGTGGGTTCCTCGAATTCGACAACGCCCCGACCGTGCCGGAGACCCTCGCGGGCCGCCCGGAGGGTTGGATCCCGGAACCGACCCGGTTCATCGTGACTCATGAGCCTTCGGCACGGCTCTACGGATGCCCGGCGACCGGTCCACGCTGGTTCCAATGGCACCGCAGCGCCGCCGGTCCGGTCGAGTTCGTCGACCCGCGCAATGCGCCAGCCCGCTTTGTCTCCCCCATCGGCTTCGCCGACGGACACGTCCAGCAGCACAACTTCACACGCGCCCTGACGGTCGATCCCCTGCACCCCTATGAGGCGACCCCGGAGTGGATGTGGTACAAGGGGCGACGGCGCTAGAGGCCTGGAATAGGGTGCGTGGGGAAAGTTGATCTCGCGCCGGGGGCGGACGGTGGGTTCACTGGTTCGATGCACCTGTACTCACGGATCCTCACCGGACTCGGCCTCGCGGTTTTGAGGATCGCCCTTCCGCTCGAGGCCGCGGAGTTCACCGCAAAGGACCGTCAACCGACCCCGGAGGAGCTGAAAGGGCTGCCCGCGGTTGCCTCCCCGGAAAAGGCGGCAGCCCTGCGTAAGGACGTCCAGTTTCCGGCTGGTTTCGACGTCTCCATCTTCGCCACGCCTCCCGCCGTCAACTACCCGGTCTTCGTCGGCGCCGCCCCCGATGGGACCCTGTATGTCTCCAGCGATGGCAATGGGTCGCTCGACCGCAAACCCCACCTCGGTCGTGTCCTTAGGGTTCGTGACACCAACAGCGACGGCCAGGGCGACGAGGTCCGGGCGTTTGTTCCGGATGTCGATTCCCCCCGCGGCCTGGTCTGGGACCATGACCGCCTCTATCTGCTCCACCCGCCCGACTTCAGCGTGTTCATCGACAAGGACGGTGATGGTGTCGCCGAGGAGAAAAAGACCCTCATCTCGGGATTGGCCTTCACCTTCAAGGACCGTCCCGCCGACCACTCCTCGAACGGGATCGAGCTGGGCATCGACGGATGGATCTATGCCGCGATCGGCGACTTCGGGTTCATGGAGGCGACCGGCACCGACGGTCGCAAGCTCCAGCTGCGCGGCGGCGGCGTGCTCAGGGTCCGACCGGATGGATCGGAGATGGAACTCTTCGCCGACGGCACGCGGAACATCCTCGAGGTGGCCGTGAGCCCACTCCTGGACGGATTCTCGCGCGACAACACGAACGACGGCGGAGGCTGGGATATCCGTCTGCACCACTTCAGCGGATACACCCAGCATGGATACCCGCGGCTCTTCAAGAATTTCCCCGACGAGATCATCCAGCCCCTCGCCGACTACGGTGGCGGATCCGGCTGCGGCGCGGCCTGGATCGATGAGCCCGGCTTCCCAGCTGCCTGGAACAACGCCCCGTTCACGGCCGACTGGGGGACGGAATGGATCTACCACCACGGCCTGACCGAGAAGGGCGGAACCTTCGTCGCGACACAGGAACCCTTCGCGAAGCTCCCCCGGGTCACCGATCTCGACGTCGATGCGATGTCCACCCTCTATGCGGCAAGCTGGAAGGGCGCCTCATTCACCTGGGTCGGGCCCGAGGTTGGGTTCATCGTCCGTGCCCGTCCGTCCGGATACACGCCGGAGCCGCTCCCGGATTTCGAGAAGCTGTCCGACGCCGACCTGGTCCGTGGCCTCGAATCCCCCAGCCATCGGCGCCGGCTCGAGGCCCAGCGGGCGCTCCTGCGTCGCCCATCCCCCCCGACGCCCCGGACCACCCTAACCGCGAACCTCCTGCAAGCGATCGCAGCCGATGCCTCCAAGCCGCTCGCCTCTCGGGTGGCCGCGGTGTTCACGTTGAAGCAGTGGCTGGGGGTCCGCGCGACGCCGGCCCTGCTGCAGTGGATCCGCGACGATTCGATCGCCCCCTGGGCCCTCCGTGCCCTGACGGATCGGACCGGGGAACTCGCCGGAATTCCCACGACCGCATTGGTCGGAGCTCTCGGCTCGCCCCGGGAACGGACCCGTCGGGAGGCAGCAATCGCCCTCGGGCGCCTGGGTGATCCCACTGCAGCCCGCTCCCTGACCGCGGTTCTTGCCGATGCCGACCCGGTTGTCGCTCAGGCCTCCGTCCAGGCCCTCAAGACTCTGAAGGCGGGTGAGGCGTGTCTTGCGGTGGTGGACAACCCGGAGGCGCCGAAGAGCCGTCGTGAGGGCGCCCTCAGGGTGCTGCAGTCGCTGCATTCACCGGAGATCGTTTCGGCTCTGGTCGACCGACTCGGACGGGAAACCGATCCCGAGCGTCGCGCCGGTCTCCTGACGGCCCTGTGTCGCCTCCATTTCAAGGAAGGGGTCTGGAAGGGAGACTCCTGGGGGACCCGTCCCGACACGAGGGGACCCTTCTATCAGCCCGAGGCCTGGAGCGAGACGCCTCGGATTGCCGGGACTCTCCAGCAGGTTCTCCGACAGACGGACCCGAAGGAGGCGGCGTTCCTGGGTCGTGAATTCGCCCGGCATCGGATTCCCGCCGCGGAGGCTCTCGACACGCTGATTGCACGAGCCGCAACCGAACCCAGCCTCGCACCCGCCCTCGCCGCCCAGCTCGCCGACGCCGAGCAGCTGCCGCCGTCCGCGGTACCCCTGCTGGTGCGCCTGGTGGGCGCCCCGGAGACGGCCGATGCCGCGCGTGCCCAAGGTCTTATCGCTCTCACGAAGTCGCCCTCGAGGGAGGCCTGGCAGGCGATCCTCGACAGCCATGCCCGGGTCCAGCAGACCCGGACCGAGAACAACCTTGCCGAGAAGGCGAGGAACGCCGTGGCCAACGCCACGGTTCTCGACCAGGTCCACGAGGTGTTCGAGACCCAGGCCGCCAAGGCGGATGGACCGGCATCGCTCCTCGCCGAGGGCATCCTGCTGCGGATGGCCTCGCAGAAGACCGGTTCCCCGGAAGCCCGCGCGGCGGCGTCCAGGTCCGTGGACGAGGGATGGTCCAAGCCCACCCGCCGCATCCAGATCCTGAAGGCAGCCGCCCAGGTCCGTGATGCCAGCCGTGCCGCCCAGTTCGTCGCTGCGCTGGAGGACCCCGACCCCCAGGTGGCCAACGCCGCCAAGGACACCATCCAGCGCCTGAAGATCGACCCCGAGAAATTCCGGGCGGAGGCCCAGTCGCCGAAGGTCGCGGACCTCAGCGTTGGTGATGTCATCGAGGCGGTGAGCACCGGAACCGGCGATCCCGTCCGGGGCGAACAGCTGTTCACCCAGGTCGGGTGCAACGGCTGCCACACGGTCCGCAAGGAGGATGCATTGAAAGGTCCCTACCTGGGCAGCATCGCCCGGACCTACCGGAGGCCCGCCCTCGCCGAGGCGATCCTGATCCCGAACAAGACCCTCGCCCAGGGGTTCGTCGCCAACCACTTCGAGCTGAAGGACGGATCGGAACTCGACGGGTTCGTTGTCCGCGAAGCGGCGGACGCGGTGACGATCCGGACCATCACGGCCCAGGAGCAGGTCATCCCGGTCACGTCGATCACCCGGCGTGAGAAGCAGCAGAAATCCCTGATGCCAGAGGGCCTCGTCTCCGGACTCACCGTCCGCGAACTGTCCTCATTGATCGACTACCTGGAGGCGCTCTCGAGGCAGCCGTGACGGTGTGGTCCCGGCTGTGGGACCGCCTCAGGCGGGTCCCACAAGCCACCACACACCAACGCCTACGGCCGAGGCCGCCAACACCCGGAGCAGGTTCCGGTAGTGGAAACCCTCGTGTCCCAGGCACCGGGCCCCCCAGGCGATGAGGGCGGTGAATGTCATCATCCCCAGAACGGTCCCGGCGGCGAAGGCGAGCAGGTAGGTGACCGCGGACGAGGCGGTCGGCAGGGCCAACGCCGGGAGGACTCCAAGAAAGTGGGAACTTCCAGCCAGGCCGTGGAGCGTGCCAATCCCCATGGCGGCGTGCGGGTGTCCCTGTCGCGCTGAGTCATGATCCCCATGCGAATGGGAGTGCACATGCAGGTGGGCATGGGTCTCGCCGTCATGGGTATGGTGATGGGAGTGGATGTGGAGGCGGGCGGCCTGCCGAAACCCCCAGATCCCGATCCCGATCAGCATCGCCCCCACCAGATGCTCACTCCATCCCGAGATCGCCTCCATGGGCAGCGTCTCTCGGAGTCCGAGGGCTGCCAGGCCCACGAGGGCCACACCTGCGGAATGCCCCAGGCCCCAACGCAACCCAATCCGCCACGCTCCGGCATGGGAGCGGGCCACCAGCGGCGCCACCGCCGCCAGATGGTCCGGTCCAGACCAGACGTGGAGAAACCCCGCGCCCAGGCCGAGAATCGGAATCAACATGGGCCGAGGATGGAGGGCGAGGTAACCCGGGGCAATCGCCGGCTTGATCCACCCAGAGCCGATCTTCGACACCGGGATTCAGGAATCCCCAGCCATCAGGATCTTCATCATCTGAAGCCGACGATCGAGGAAGTCCCGTGTCACCCGTACCGGCGGGGCGTCCTCATAACGGACTTTCCGGATTCCCCAATCACCCAGCTCGTAGATCACGGCGTGGGGATAGGCGAGGAGGATCGGGGAATGGGTTGCGATGAGGAACTGTGAGCCTTGAAGCACCAGACGATGCAGGTGCGCCAGAATCGTCAGCTGCCGCTGCGGCGACAGCGCAGCCTCGGGCTCGTCGAACAGATAGCATCCGCCTCCCCGGATCCGATGTTCCAGCAGGGCGAGGAACGCCTCCCCGTGGGAGCGTTCGTGGAGGGATCGCCCGCCATCCCGGTCGAAGGCCCCATCGCCCCACTCCCTCTCGCCCAGCTGAATCTCGCTGGCCACATTGTAGAAACTCTCGGCACGGAGGAACCATCCCTCCCGGAAGTGGCGACGACGCTCGAGCGTGAGAAACCGGTGCAGCTCCGAGTGCGTGGCCTGCGTGTTGACCCTGTGATCCCGGCTCCCGCCCTCGGGATTGAATCGAAGCCGGATGGCGAGGGCCTCGAGAAGGGTGGATTTCCCGGATCCATTCTCCCCCACGAGGAATGTGACCGCAGGATGGAATTCAAGGCGGTCCAACGAACGCACCACAGGCATCGAGAAGGGATACCGGTCGAATCCGGGGACACGGTCCCGATCCAGGCGGACAGCGGATACGAAACCGCCACCTTTGGGGACTGGAACAGCGCCGGAACCCAGGGCGAGACAGGCCTGGTGGGGGTCGGCGAGGTTCGTCATGGGGCTACCAACCCGGCATCGACTCTTCCGGATCAGCCTTTTTTGCCATGACGGAACACGAGAAGATTCCCGGCGAGGGCTCTCGTGTGTTTATTGGAGGTTGGGTTTCCGGCAAGGCGCCTCAGCTGATCCGTCTCCTCCCCAAGCAGGCCATAGCCCCGGGCGGCCATGAGATCGATCCAGTATTCGGGCGGCTGTTCGTTGAAATGGCCATCCCCCCCCTGCCCCTTCGGTGCGGCACTCATCACCACGAGGTCGGAATGACGCGTGAGGGTGTCGAGAAACGTGCCCGCCTTCTCCGGACGCAAATGCTCGGCCACCTCGAATGACCAGACGAGATCGAATCGTCTCCCAAGATCGAGTGGGATCTCAAGGTCATGACGTCGGACACGCGCCGCGTTGCGATTTCTCGAAATGGCGAGTTCCGATCCCTCGACACCCATCGCATCGAGGCCTTTGTCGACAAAGAACGCCAGGGAACCGCCTGTGCCGCATCCGACATCCAGGACGGATCCTGGGCTGAAACGCGCCACGACCGTCTCCAGCACCGCAACAGGACGCAGGGAGCACATTCCCATCTCCCATTCCTCGACGAAGATGCTGTTGCCTCGGGCACGAAGCATGTGCCGCCGGAGCTTTGCCCATTGAAAAGTTCCGAGGAGCCACAACCCCGTGACAACCAATTCCATCCGCGGATGGTTCAAGAGTGCGCTTTTCGCAGCTCCCTTCAGGCTCATCCTAGGAGCCTGTTGCTTTAAAGCAGCCCCGTAAACTGGATTCTTGATGGGGACTCCGCACTCGCCCAAGTCCCAGAGGGTTCGGTGCCCGATAGGGAGCCTGCTGACACGGCCGGAGACCCTCAGGTGTCCATGGCGCCGATCTGATGGTTCGCCTTGCGAAGCTTCACCGAGAGCAGAAGGGCCAGGTTCCTCAGGAGGAGGATCTGGATCTCTGGGTGGGTGGTTCTAAGCCGGTCAAAGTCCTCACGGGAGAGCAGATCACAGTCGACCTCCGTTTCGGCGATGACCATGGCCGAGCGGGGCGACTGGTCGAGCAATGCCATCTCTCCAAAGACCATCCCTGGGCCGAAGGATCCGAGGCGCCGAGGGTGTTCCCCTTGGATCGGCAGCGAGATCACGACCTGCCCCCTCACGAGCGGGAACAGCTCACCGGCAGGGGCTCCGATCTCGAGGACCACCTGCCCGGATCGGAACGATCGCCTCCGTAGACGTTCCCCCACCCTTGTCTGCTGCTCTGCGGTGAGACCTGCCAACAGGGGGAAATCGCTCAGCTCCGCCCCAACCTCGGCCGTCCCGGAAGGCTGCTCGCGAGTCAGGACCCTATTCTCACACCACTCCAAGGCACGATCGAGATCCTCAACCGAATGGAACAGGCGCTCGAATTCATCCGGCATCCGCCCCTTCATGACCCGTCGAAGATGCGGGAACCGGGCGACATGCGTGAAGACCACCGGGTGCCCGATCGAATCGAGGCAGAGGACCAGGTCGTGCAGAGGTCTGCAGGCACATTCGTTGATGCCGACGACATGCTTGAGGTCGAGGATGGATGCCTCGCCGTGTGATGAATCCTTCACCAGACGCCCAACCACGACCTCCACGGAGGAGAACGTGAGGTATCCCTGGAGCTGGTAGACACGGATTCCGCGGGCATGTCGCTCCAGGATCTCCAGCTCGCGCTCCGATCGGGCTCGGCTTGAGGCGACGTCGAGGGCGGTGAAGCCGAGGCGGATCACCGAACGGACCTCGTGGGAGTTGTTGAAAAGGTGCAGATCGAAATCGCGGGAGAGGTCATCGCAGACCGCAAGTCCTCGGACGCTGTCCCCCCGGATGTCGAGCCTCGGCGAAAAGACCCCGATTCCGAGTTGTCCTGGCAGAACGGCAATGACCCCGCCGGCGACCCCGCTCTTGGCCGGCATCCCGACGCCGTAGAGCCATTCCCCGGCATAGTCATACATGCCGCAGGAACCCATGACGCCGAGGACGCTCTCGACATATTCCCCATAGATGGCGCTTCTGTGGGTGAGCGGGTTGATCCCTCGGTTCGCAAGGGTGGCCGCCATCACAGCGAGATGCCGGCAGGTGACCGAGACCGAGCATTGTCGGAAATACTGGTCCACCACGGGATCGGGATCCTCGGACAGAATCCCGAAGTTCCGGAGCATGTGTCCGATGGCCCGGTTGCGGTGGCCGGCCTCGGACTCGGACCTGTAGATCGTCTGATCCATCACGAGGGGTTCCCCCGCAAAGGTCGACATCATCTCGAGGACCCGGTTCCAACGGATTTCAGGATTCTTGCCAGCCACGAGCCCAGCCGAGGCGATCGCACCGGCGTTGATCATCGGGTTCCTCGGCCTCCCAGTCCCGGGTTCGAGACTGATCGCATTGAATGCGTCGCCCGTAGGCTCAACACCCACCTTTCTGAGAACGTCACCACGGCTGTTGTCCTCAAGGGCCAGTCCGTACACGAAAGGCTTCGAGATCGACTGGATTGTGAAGGTCTGTCGGGGGTCTCCAGCCTCATAGACCTGGCCACTGGAGGTGACCAGACAGATTACAAACCATTCGGGGTCCGCCTTGGCCAAATCGGGGATGTAGGTTGCCACCTCCCCATCCTTGACGGCCCGGTGCCGGGCATGCAGGTCGTCGAGATAGGTCTGGAGCGGCGAGGTGACAGTCGGGGGGATTCTCACTGGATCTGGGGTTCCCGACGTCGCAGGAGCCGCTCTGGGAACTGATTGCTCAATGGCCCGCCGATCCGAGAGACCCGGCCCTGGATCGGGTTTCCAGGCGGCACCTGGACCCGGATGGATTGCATCCAAAAGTCGCAGGCGACTTCGTGGAGGAAGCCATCAAAGAAAAAGGCAGGCCTTCGGCCTGCCTTGGATTCGACGGTGTTGGAAATCCAACACGGGACGGATTTACGCGGATTTGGCCGTGCCCTCGGCGGAAAAACGACGTCCCCGCTTCTCGGTCTTTGCCGCCTCCTTTGCCGACTCTGCGGTCGGGGCCGCCGGGGCCTCAGGCAGCGGATTGGTGCTCTTGACCGCGATCTTCAGGCTGCAGCGGACCTCGGGGTGGAGCCAAAGCTCCACTTCGTGGTCCCCAGTCGCGTGAATCGGCTTCTGAAGGTGAATCTTGCGCTTGTCGAGGGCCACGTCGAGCTGGGTCTTGAGAGCGTCCGCCACGGAGCCGGGAGTGATCGAGCCGAACATCTTGCCGTCCTCGCCCGTCTTGGCCAGGAGGGTGAGCGTGACCTTGTTCAGGCTCTTGGCCAGTTCGGTCATCGAGTTGAGCTCGTGGGCTTCCCGCTCGGCACGCCGACGCTGAAGATTCTCGATCCACTTCCGGTTTCCGTGGGTGACAGGGACGGCGAGCCCGCCTGGGATCAGAAAATTGCGGGCGTAGCCAGAGGTGACACTGACGTGATCCGACTCGGCGCCCAGGCCGACCACGTTCTTGATGAGGATGACTTCGGTTTTCGACATACGATGACTGGTTCAGTTGGGAAGAGATTCAGAATGGGACGTCGTCCTCCTCGGGAGGCGGTCCATCGGAAGTGGGAGGCTCGGCGGGACCCGCGGGACGGGACGGGGGCCGACTCGGCGCTACGGCACCCTGTACTCCCTCGGCGCGACCACCGATGAATTGAAAGTTCTCCATGACCACCTTGAGGGCACTACGCTTCTGGCCAGTCTGCTTGTCGTCCCATTGGTCGAGCCGGAGACGGCCCTCGACAAACAAAGGATTCCCCTTCCGTAGATACTGGCCGATCAGCTCAGCCTGTTTGCCCCAGGCATCGACGTCCAGAAACGTGACCTCTTCCTTGGTCTCGCCGGTCTCCGACTTGTAGGATCGGTTGACGGCGAGACCCAGGCGGGCGACGGCGGTTCCCTTCGGAGTGTACCGCAGCTCAGGATCCCGGGTCAGGTTGCCCAGTAGAATCACCTTGTTGTAGCTGGCCATGGTTGGAAGTGCGGAAGGACCGCATCAAGGTCAGGCTTCGACGGGAGCCGCGACAAATTTCGAGGCAGCCCCGAACTGGACGCGGTAGACCTCCGGAACATGGACGAACTTGCTCTGGAGCACCCCGATAACCGTCGGCGTGGCCTCGAACACGACGTTCACGAAATGTCCGCCAGTCACCTTCTTGTCGGTGACCCGGGAAAACGCCTTCTTGTCCATCTTCTGGACGGTTTCAACCTTGGCGCCCGACCCGGCGAGGAGGCTCTTGACCTTCTCCACCACGTCGTTCAGGCCCTCCTCCCGGCCGGCGAGATCGAGGATGAACAGACCTTCGTAACGTTTCACTGCGATTTCCTTTCTCAGTTCGTGGAATCTTTCGGAGAGACCGGCCCGGAACCGTTGTAGCGGTTCATGGCCTGCATCACCCCATCGACCAACCAACATTCCACCTGCTGGAAGGCCCTTGTCAGAACTTCGTTCAGAACAGGCTGTTCGACATCGGAGACGTCGCCCAGCACATGGTCCGCAATACTACGCCGATCCTGCCTCGGTCGCGCAATCCCTACTTTTAGTCGGGGATAGTCACGCGTGCCCAGCACCTGTTCGATCGATTCAAGACCATGATGGCCACCGGGGCTTCCCCCGGGACGCAGTCGCAGGGCTCCCAGCGGCAGGTCGGCATCGTCGACCATGACCAGGATGCGGGCCGGTGGCACCTTGAAGAAGGTCCCTAGTCGGGCCACGGCTTGGCCGCTGGCGTTCATGAATGTCTGCGGCTTGCAGAGGGTCACTCTGCATCCCGCAACTCGACATTCGGCAATTTCGGAAAAGAACTTGGACTCCATCCGCCACGATCCCCGCCAGCCTTCGGCCAACCGGTCCGCCAACATGAAGCCGGCGTTGTGACGTGTGTTCCGGTATTCGGGACCCGGATTCCCCAACCCCACGATGAGCGAATGATCCTGCATCGCGGACACGAAGGACTCGGCGCCCGGTCAGGGGTCCCGAGCCGGGACAGCTATTTCTTCTTGTCGGCAGCCGGCTCTTCCTTCTTCTCCTTGATCATCTCAGGCTGCTTCGCAGCCTCAACTGCGGCAGGAGCCGCAGTGGTTTCGGCTGCCGCCTCGGTCACCGGTGCCGCCACCGCAAGAACAGGGATCTTCTTGTCGCCCAGGAGCTCGACGCCGGGCGGCGGAACGATTTCGCCGATGTGAAGCGTCTCGCCCACCTTCAGGTTGGTGACATCGACATTGATCTGCTCAGGAAGATCCTTCGGGAGGCAGCGGACACGAATCCGGAACCGGACGTGCTCCAGGGTGCCACCCCCATTTTTCACACCATCCGGAACGCCCACGGCCTCGACGGGAACCTCGATCGACACCGTCTCGTCGGCCTTCACCTCGTGAAAATCCAGGTGGAGAACCTTTCCGGAGAGCGGATGGTGTTGGACAGCCTGGACCAACGCCAACCGGGCCGGCTTCGTATCACCCTCGACCGTCAGGTCGACAAGGACGATCTCGGTGTGCGCCTTATGGACTAGTTCGTCGAACTGTTTGGCGTCGATCTCGAGATTCTGCGGGGGGTTGTGCCGTCCGTAGATGATGGCCGGGATGCGGCCGCCGTTTCGGATCTTGCGTGCGCCCTTGCGGCGCGTCTGGGTGCGCGGTAAAGCGCTGAGTGCGAGTGATTTCATGTCGGTCGTATCTGCCGGCGACCAGGTCAGCTGGTGCGCCCGCCCTTAAACTCGAACAGGGACGTGACGCTGGAGTTCTGGTGAATGCGCTTGATGGCCTCACCCAACAACGGCGCCACGGACAAGGTCGTGACGTTTACCCCGGGATAGACAGGGCGTAGGATCGTATCGGTCGTGATCAACTCGTCAATCGGAGAATTCTTGATCCGCTCGACACCAAGGTCGGTCAGGAGCGCATGGGATACACAGGCGATGATCTTCTCGGCACCTCGCGACTTCAACAGGGCCGCCGCGCTGGTGAGGGTCCCCGCGGTCTCCGTAAGATCGTCGACCAGCAGGACATTCCGTCCAGCGATGTCGCCGATCACCGCCGTGGCCTCCGTTTCGGTCGGACTTTTTCGCCGCTTCGCCACAATCGCCAACTCGGCGTCCAGCCGCTGCGCATAGGCATAGGCCATCTTGATGCCCCCAACATCCGGGCTGACCACGACCAGGTTTTCGAGATTCTTCTTCAGCAGGTACTCGTAGATGACCGGTGCCGCGTAAAGATGGTCGACCGGGATGTCGAAGAAGCCCTGGATCTGCTGGGCATGCAGATCCATCGTGAGCACCCGATTAGCACCCGCCGCCACCAGCAGGTTCGCCACGAGCTTCGCCGTGATGGCCACCCGGGGCTGATCCTTCCGGTCCTGTCGGGCATACCCATAGAAGGGCATCACGGCCGTGATCCGGCTCGCGCTGGCCCGACGAAAGGCGTCCATCATGATGAACATCTCCATCAGGTGCTGGTTCGCCGGAGGGCTTGTGGACTGGACGATGAAGATGTCCTGACCCCGCACATTCTCATCGATCTTCACGAACGTCTCACCATCCGGGAAGGTGCTGACGGTGCAATTTCCCAGAGGGACGTCGATGCCGTCACAGATCGACTGCGCGAGTGAGATGTTGGCAGTGCCGGAAAAGATCTTCACGCGAATGGGAGGATGGGCCGATCGGGAAAAAATGAGAGGCCGCCCCGACGAAACCAACCGAGGGGACCGGCCATTGAGAACCACGGTAACAACCGACCCCACCCGGGCAAGGTCGATTTGTTTCCGGGTTGTTGCATCAACGGATCCCTGATCCCTCGGTCTCAAGGCCCACTCCAGTTCTCCCTTCCGAGCCCCTCCATGCCGGGATAGCGTCCACGCGTGCTGTTGACGCCGCAGGAACTCTCCGATCTCGCCGGACTCCGCCACCGCTCACCCCACTCCATCCTCGGGCTCCATCCGCTCGGGGGCGGTGCCGGCCTGGTGGGCAGGGCGTTCATCCCGGGAGCAACCCGGGTCGAGATCACCCCCGTCGCCAAGGACGCAGGACCCACCTTCGAGCTGAGTCTGATTTCCGAGACAGGCGTTTTCGAAGGACAGACCCCAGAGGCCAAGTCGGTCTACGCCTATGACCTGAGGGTCACCTGGCCGGATGGAAGCCGCAGCCAGGGTCGGGACCCCTACTCCTTCTGGCCCACGGCGGGCGAAACCGACCTCTTCTTGTTCAATGAAGGCAATCACCACTGCCTTGCAGACATCCTGGGGTCCCAAATGCGGACGCTCGATGGAGTCCCCGGCGTGTCCTTCGCGGTCTGGGCACCCAATGCCCGACGGGTGTCGGTCGTCGGTGACTTCAACCAATGGGATGGTCGGCGCCACCTGATGCGGCAGCTCGGTTCCTCAGGGGTCTGGGAGATCTTCATCCCCGGGATCGGTGAGGGAGCCCTCTACCAGTATGAGATTCTGGATGCCCACGGTGCTTTGAAGCTGAACACCGACCCGTTCGGGTTTCACTTCGAGCAGCCGCCCAAACATGCCTCCGTGGTCTGGAACAACCGGAAGTTCCACTGGACCGACACCGACTGGATGCAGCGTCGAAGGTCCTCGAACCCGCTGCGATCCCCGATGAGCATTTATGAGATCCATCTGGGATCGTGGAAACGGAAGAGTGCCTGGGAATCCCTGTCCTATCGGGAGCTCGCGAAACCCCTCGTCGAGTACCTCCAGCAGACCGGCTTCACCCACGTCGAGTTCCTCCCGGTCGCGGAGCATGCCTTTTTCCCCAGCTGGGGATACCAGGTCACCGGATTCTACGCCCCGACCAGCCGCTTCGGAACCCCCGACGACTTCCAGTACCTGGTCAATGAGCTGCACCGCGCGGGTTTCGGGGTGATCGTCGACTGGGTCCCGGCCCACTTCCCAAGGGATGGCTGGGCACTGGCCCGATTCGACGGAACGGCACTCTACGAACACACCGACCCCCGGCAGGGCGCCCATCAGGACTGGGGCACGCTGATCTTCAACTACGGCCGTCACGAGGTGCGGAACTTCCTGACCGCGAACGCCCTGTTCTGGTGCGAGCGTTTCCACATCGATGGACTCCGGGTCGACGCCGTCGCCTCCATGCTCTACCTCGACTACTCCCGCAAGGAGGGCGAGTGGATCCCGAACAAATATGGCGGCCGGGAGAATCTCGATGCGGTCGAGTTCCTGCGATCGGTCAACCACCTCGTCGGGACCGAACATCCTGGCGTGGTCACCATCGCCGAGGAGAGCACCGCATGGCCCATGGTCTCGCGTCCGCCGTGGGTCGGCGGACTCGGATTCACCCTCAAATGGAACATGGGATGGATGCACGACACCCTTGGGTACTTCCGACGCGAGACGATCCACCGGAAGTATCACCAGAACGATCTGACCTTCGCGATGCTCTACCACTTCCAGGAGAACTTCGTCCTGCCGCTGTCGCATGACGAGGTGGTCCACGGCAAGGGTTCGCTCCGGCGGCGGATGCCAGGCGACGACTGGCAGGGGTTTGCGAACCTGCGGACCCTGCTGGGGTACCAATGGCTGTTCCCCGGCAAGAAGCTGCTCTTCATGGGGGGGGAGTTCGGACAGACGAACGAGTGGAATGCCAATGCCGCCCTCGACTGGTCCCTGCTCGATTCCGGCCCCTTCCATCGCGGCACCCAGAGATGGATCTCGGACCTCAACGCCCTCTACCGACGGGAGCCCGCGCTTTGGCGCGGGGACTACGAGCGGGACGGGTTCTGGTGGGTGGATTGTGGCGACCATGAGAACAGCGTGCTCACCTTCGTCCGCCACGCCTCTGTGGAGGGCCATCCCGGAGCCCACCGCCACCTTCTCGTCGTCCTCAACCTGACGCCGGTGCCCCGGCCACGATATCGGGTGGGCCTGCCGCTCGCGGGACACTGGGATGAATTGCTGAACAGCGATGCCGGTGTCTATGGAGGGAGTGATCTCGGCAATCCGCTTGGCGTGGAGACCGCGCCATACGCCGTCCACAACCAGGGTCATTCCGCCGAGTTCACCCTGCCTCCGCTCAGCGTCAGCCTCTTCGGCCACCGCGGCTGAGATCTCAGGGCCTCTCATTCCGAGGGCAACCGGACGACAGCCCGCAACAACCCGTCGGCAACCGCCACGGTTGCTGGTCCCGGAATGGGATCCTACCCTGAGCCTCCCGTGCCAAAGACAGCCCGCCTCACCCGTATCTCCACCACCGCCTCCGGTGGGGAGGCGGCACTCTGGCGCGCGGTCGGAGCACGATGGCGACAGCTGTTCGGGGACTTTGCACGTCTCGGACTGAGCTTTGAATGGCATGAGGTGCCCCCCGAGGCCGAAGTCGACTGGGCGCCCAGCTTCCATCCCGATGCCGTGGAACTGTGTCTGAACCTCGCAGGAACCGCCGAGGTCTCCGCCGCCGGCAAGACACTCCGGCTGGAACCCTGGACCGCCGGATTCTATCGACAGGGACGCCCCGGCCTCGAGGCACGTCGGCTGCCCGGTGCCACCCATCATTTCATCACCGTGGAATTCGCCCCCGAATTCCTGTCGAGACATCTCCAGAAATCATCGGAGGACCTCCACCCCCTGATCCGCCAGGCCATCGTCGGAACCCCATCCGGAGCCATGGTGGCCACCCCCGAGTCCATCAACGTCCGCCAGCGGGAACTTGTCCTCAGTCTCCGTCAGCCGCCCGTCCTCGCCAGCGCCCAGGACCTCTGGTTCCAGGCCAAGGCCATTGAGTTGATGGGCGAGTTCTTCTTCCAGCCGGCCTCGACCGAGGAGCTGTTCTGCCATCGACACCAGCGCGTCGCCCGCGACCGCGTGGACCGCGTGATCTCGATCCTCAAGGAACGGCTCACCGATCCGCCCCCACTCGAGGAGATCGGCCGACAGGTGGGCTGCAGTCCCTTCTACCTCAGCCGGACCTTCTCCAAGGAGACCGGCCAGACCATTCCCCAGTACCTCCGACAGCTTCGTCTCGAACGGGCCGCGGACCTGCTCCGGAGCGGCTCATTCAACGTCACCGAGGCCGCAACCGAGGTCGGCTACAACAGCCTCAGCCACTTCAGCCAGGCATTCCACCAGCACTTCGGATGCTGTCCCGGGCTCTATCCCATGACGACCTCGACCCAGAAGGCCGCCGCCGAGGGTTCAGAATGCTGACCCAAGCCACATCAGAAACCGGGCGGTCCGGTTGAACCACCAGCCGAGCGCTGTCCACGGCGTCGTCCTGCCGGTCAGCCAGGGAAGGGTCACGAGCAGCACAAGCACGTTGCCCAGCCAGATCAGGACACCCGAAACGATCCATCCCTCGACATCGATATCGGGCTGTTTCACCCGGAGGATATGGACCGTCAGGGTCACGTGGAACGAATAGGTCACGCCAAGGCCGAAGTGGAACCAGGGCTGGTAGGCCTGCCAGTGGCCAAAGTGGCTCCCCAAACCCCAGAACGCGGCCCACAGCAGCGCGTACAACGGGATGAAGTACGGGGCCAGGACGATGAAGGCGTTGCTCTTGCTCACCACGACCGACCCCCCGTTGGAGGTGGCCCGGAACGACTTCACCCGCCCGCCGCACACCCAGGCTGAAAGCGCATGGGTCAGCTCATGGCCCACCACATAGATCCAGAGCGGCTTGGGCAGCATCAGGAACACCACGAGCCACGCGGCGGCTCCCCCAAGCACCGAGACCCAGAACAACGACGACCCGACGGACAATCGGATGAGGACGACCAGCGCCCAGGTGGCCCCAACACACCACGGCAGGAGTGCGAGCCCGAACAGGATCCGCCACAGGAGCTGGAAGAGATGCGACATGGCCGAGGCTCAGCAACCCAGGTCAGGATGGAGGTCGAGGGTCGGGGGTTGGGAGTCGATCCCCTTGGGCGCAGCCCAGACGCCGCCGGGTCGTAGGGTGTCCTGCATGACCTCGGTGCGAGGCACACAGCGAGGCGGTCTCACGGCCCCGGAGACACCTAATTCCGACTGATCCTTGCCACCCTGGAACGCTCTCTCATCCATACCGGTCGGGCGATACCAGATCCAGATTGAACGACGGCCGATCCCCTGCCAGCAGCTCCACCACCAGTCGTCCGGTGATGGGACCGAGGCTCAGCCCCATCATGGCATGGCCGGTCGCCACGACAAGGTTGGCCACCCGGCGACTGCGACCCAGGTAGGGGAGTCCGTCCGGAGAACAGGGTCGAAGGCCTCGCCACGGCCGGATGCCCTCGAAGTCCCCGGGCTCATACGCCGGGAAATACCGGACCGCCGCCTTGACGATGCCCCGGACCCGCCGCTCCGTGATGTTCTCGTTCAGGCCCGCGATCTCCATGGTCCCACCGAAGCGAAGACTTCCCCCCATCGGCGTCACCGCCACCCGCGCCTCGGTTAGGATCGAGCACAGCTCCGGGAGCTGGCGTGGTCGGTCGAGCGTCAGGCTGTACCCCTTGCCCGCCTGCATCGGGATCGACAGTCCGAGGCCCGCGCCCAGCCGTGACGACCACGAGCCCCCCGCCAGGACAAGGCGGCCGACCGGGATCTCCCCGGCGGTCGTCTCAAGCGAGCGGACCCGATCCCGCTCGCGACGAACACCGGTCACCTCGGAACCCCAGAGGAACCGGACTCCCAGCCGGCCGCACTCCTCGAGCACCGCCTTCATGAAACGGTGGGGCGACAGGTGACAGTCCTTCGGAAAGAACACCGAACCCGCGACATCCATGGTCACCGTTGGATCCATGGCAGCGGTCTCCTTCACCCCGAGAACCCGCGCAGGAACTCCAAGCGCCTCCGCCTTCGCCGCAAACGCAGCCTCCTCCTCGAGCCCATGCTCCGTCCGACACAGCATCAGGAGCCCTCGCTGCACGAGGCCGAACTCGTCCGGCAACTCTGATGCCAGCCGCTCGTATTCCGAACGGCTCGCGAGATTGAGATCCCTCAGCAGCGGGGCGGCGGCGCGGACACGTCCCGCCGTCGACGCCCGGATGAACCGCCAACCCCAGGCGAAGAGTTCGGGATCCAGGCGCGGCTTGATGTAGAAGGGTGATTCCGGATTCCACATCCACCGGAATCCCAACGCCACCATGCCCGGAGCCGCCAGTGGCACGAAATGGCTCGGAACCACCATCCCTGCGTTCCCGAACGAGCACCCGTCCCGATCCTCCGCCTGCCGATCGATCACCGTCACCGGCATTCCTCGTCGGACACAATACAGCGCCGAACAGAGGCCGATGATGCCGGCACCCAGGATCACCACATGGGAGGAATCGGACATGTCCGGCGAGGATGGCGGGGTCCCCGCCACGAAGGAAGCCGAAGACTCGTGGAGACCGGACTTGTCTCTCCCGAGCAGTCGGACCAACCCTTGGCCATGACTCGCCGTTCCTTCCTCCAGTCAGGCACCGCCGCGGTCGCATGGTCCGCGGCCGCCACCTACATCCCCACCACCTTCGCCGCCGCCGAGAAGCCGCTTCGCGTCGGCCTCATCGGCACCGGCTGGTATGGGAAGTGCGACCTCTTCCGCCTCATCCAGGTCACGCCCGTCGATGTGGTCTCGCTCTGTGATGTCGACAAACGGATGCTCTCGGAGGCGGCCGACCTCGTCTCCCAGCGCCAGAAATCCGGGAAGAAGCCCCGCACCTACGCGGACTACCGCAAGATGCTCGCCGAGAAGGATCTCGACATCGTCCTGATCGGCACTCCCGACCACTGGCACGCCTTGTCCATGATCGAGGCCTGCAAGGCCGGCGCCGACATCTACTGCCAGAAGCCCACCGGCGTCGATATGGTCGAGAGCCAGGCCATGCTTGCTGCCGCCCGCAAGTATGGCCGCGTCGTCCAGATCGGCACCCAGCGTCGCAGCACCCCGCACCTCATCGAGGCCCGGGAGCGCTATATCCAGTCCGGTGCACTCGGCAGGATCGCCCGGGTCGACATCTGCTGCTACTGGCACATGCGGAACCGCGACACCCTCGTCCAGGCTCCGGACACCGCGCCGCCGGAGTACCTCGACTTCGACATGTGGACCGGTCCTGCGCCGATGCGGCCCTACAACAGGATCGTCCATCCCCGCGGCTGGCGGGCCTTCATGGAGTACGGCAATGGAATCGTGGGTGACATGTGCGTCCACATGCTCGACATGACCCGGTGGATGATGGATCTCGGCTGGCCGAAGCGGATCAGCTCGTCCGGGGGAATCCTGGTCGACAAGGCCGCGCGCGCGAACATCACCGACACCCAGGAGGTCACCTACGACTATGGGGACCTCCAGGTCGTCTGGACCCATCGCACTTGGGGTTCTGACCCGGATCCCAAGTATCCCTGGAGCGCCACCTTCTACGGCGACAAGGGAACGCTCAAGGCCAGCGTCTTCAGCTATGACTACCAGCCCCTGGGTGGCGGCAGTCCGGTCCACAAGGACGTCGGCATGGAGCTTGAGGAATACCCCGAGGACAAGACCGAGAAGGATCTTGAGAAGCACTGCGCACCCGCAATCCGGGGTCACATGCGCAACCTGCTCGAGTGCCGCCAGACCCGCGGGAAGCCGGTCGCCGACATCGAGCAAGGCCACATCTCGTCCTCCTCCTGCATCCTCGGCAACATCGCCCTGCAGCTGGGTCGAACCCTCGCCTGGGATGAGAACGCCCAGAAGGTGGTCGGAGACAACGAGGCCAACCGGCTGCTCGCGAGGCCGTATCGGTCGCCCTGGACCCATCCCACCCCGAAGAACGTCTGACGGTTTCCGGACGTCGGGTCAGCCCCGATCACCGACCCGGTGCAACCAGTGCCACGGCTCGTAGACGAGGCCATTGGGGTTGCCCCTCGGGTAGCTCAGGGAAAACCCATAACGCCCCGCATTACGGCTGAGCCAGCCGTAGGCTGGGGTCTCCTCGAATCGTTCCTCGAGTGGCGGACATCCGGGTGTCCCAATATCCACCGCCCGTCCGGTGTGGTGCTCGCTGTAGCCCGGGGCGGCATTGACCCGGAGGATCGACTCGATCGTCTCACCCGCAGCCCGCTTCCGCTCCAGGATCTCCTGCTGTCGTTGGACGGAACGGAAGCCCGAGATCAGCAACAGTGTGATGCCCTCCACAACGGCAGCCGCCACCATCGCTCGCCATGCGGCTGCGACCTCCGGCTGCAACTCGATCCGGCGGCCGTCGGCCACCACCCGGGCCACCTCGAGCACATCGGCCTCCGGCTGGAGGGTCAGCCCCCTGTCAACGCCGTAGGTTTCCGGGATGCCCAAGGCCGTGAGCCGGTCCCGGATCGATGCCGCATAGGCCGCGGCCACCGGATCACCGGTCGGAGGGGTTCCCGGGCGTGGGGAGTCGGAGTGATCCATGGGAAGACTGGCCCTCAGCACCTGTCACGTTGAGAACAGGTCCAGCTGCGGAGGGGGATGGAGCGAGCGAAGCCGGTCCCGATCCGATCGGGTCCGACGGGGACGGTCCACAGGGGCGGTCCCCGCCGCATCCTCACCCGCTCCGGGCAACACCTGCTGGAGATTCAATTCGGCCTCCTCGAGGACACGCAGGATCACCTTTGCCCGGGCAATCACCGGCTGTGGCACCCCGGCCAGCCGGGCCACCTGGATGCCGTGGCTCTTGTCGGTCGCCCCTGGCTGGACCTTTCGCAGGAACACCAGCTGGTCGTTCCACTCCCGGACCGCCACATGGTGGTTCCGGACCCGGGCCAGCCGCGCGCCATCGGGAGCCCCGGGGGCGTCGGGTGCATCCGGATGGCTGCCCAGCTCGGTCAGCTCGTGATAGTGGGTCGCGAAAAGCGTCTTCGCACCCACCTGATGGTGCAGATGCTCCACGATGCTCCACGCCAGGCTCAGACCATCGAAGGTGCTCGTGCCCCGACCGATCTCGTCCAGGATCACCAGGCTCCGACGCGTTGCGTTGTTCAGGATGTTGGCCGTCTCGCTCATCTCCACCATGAACGTGCTCTGACCCCGGGCCAAGTCGTCGCTTGCGCCGATTCGGGTGAAGATGCGGTCCACCAGGTCGATCCGGGCCGACGTCGCCGGCACAAACGCACCCGTGTGGGCCAGCAGCACGATGAGCGCCACCTGGCGGATGTAGGTGCTTTTGCCGGCCATGTTCGGTCCCGTGATCAGCGCGATCTGCTCCCGCTCGACGTCCAACCGCACGTCGTTCGGCACGAACCGGCCGTCGGGAAGCGTCTGCTCCAGCACGGGATGCCGACCCTCGCGAATCTCCAGAACCCCCGAGTCCCCGACCTCCGGACAGACATGTCGGTGCAGACGCGCTGTCTCGGCGAAGGTCGACAGCACATCGAGCTGCGCCAGGGCCGCGGCCGTACCCTGGATTTCCTTCAGCTGGCCCAGGACCTCCTCCCGGACCCGGAGGAAGAGCTCGTACTCGAGCTTGGTCGCCCGTTCCTCGGCCCCGAGGATCTTCGACTCCATCGCCTTGAGCTCCGGAGTGATGAAGCGCTCCCCATTGGCCAGGGTCTGCTTGCGGATGTACTCCTCAGGCACCTTGGCGAGGTTCGCCTTGGTGACCTCGATGAAATAGCCGAAGACCGAGTTGAACCCGACCTTGAGCGACGAGATGCCCGTCCGGGCCGCCTCGTCCTGCTGCAGCTTCGCGATCCAGTCCTTGCCACCTCGGGACGCCGACCGGATCTCGTCGAGCTCCTCGCTGAAGCCGTCCCGGATCAGTCCTCCCTCCTTCACCGCAAGCGGTGGTTCGTCGACGATCGCGCGTTCCAGCAGCTCGATCAGCGCCGGCTGCTCGACCAATCCGGCATGGAGTTGTTCGAGAAGCGAGGGCTCCTCGGCACCGGATGGACGCCCGAGGCCTGGGATCCGGGCGAGGGTCAGGCGGAGATCCGGGAGCTGGTGCAGACCGAGCCGCAGGACCACCAGGTCGCGGGCATTGCCCGATCCCAGGCTCAGCCGGGCGAGCGTCCGCTCCAGATCCCGGACCTCGCGCAACCGAGCCCGGAACGCCTCGAGACCACCCGGATGATCCAGAAACGACGACACGGCGTCCTGGCGGCGCCGGATCGCGTCCACCGAGGCCAATGGCTGGGTCAGCCAATCCCGCAGCCGCCGCGCGCCCATCGGCGTCACCGACCGATTCAGCGCCCCGAACAGCGTCGTGTTCCGCGAACCATCGCCATGCAGAGGCTCCAGGATCTCGAGGTTCCGCAGCGAGATGGAGTCGAGGACCAGGTAGTCCGCCACCTGATAGAAGGTCAGACGTGTCAGATGGGAGACGTCACGCCGCAGATGATGCACCAGATAGTGCAGCACGGCCCCGGCAGCCCCGGCAGCCGTGTCCCGATGCCTGAGACCAAATCCATCCAGGGACTCGACCTTGAAGTGGTCTTTCAGGGTGAACAACGCCGTCTCCGGTCGGAACACCCATCCCTCATAGCCGACACACTGGGCCCCCGTAGAGGTCCGAAGATCAGAGGCGGGATCCGCCTCCTCCACACCGAGCAACAGCGTCCTCAACCGGGCGTCCTCGGCCGCAACCATGACCTCGGCCGGCCGGAGCCGTTCGAGTTCAGCCAGCAGGGACTTCGGACTGTCGAGTTCGGTCACCCGGAAGTCCCCGGTCGTCAGATCCACGCAGCTCAGGCCGTAAACGCTACCCGAGTTCCAGACCGCGGCGAGGAAGTTGTTCCGGTCGGACTGGAGGAGCCGTTCATCGAAATGGGTGCCCGGCGACAGGATTGCAGTGACCTCGCGCTGGACGAGCTTGCCCGGACGGGGCTCCTCGGTCTGGTCGCAGATGGCGACCTTGCGTCCATGGCGCAGCAGCTTCCCGAGATATCCGTTCGCCGCATGATAGGGCAGTCCGCACATCGGGATGCCATTGCGCTGGGTCAGCGCCAGATTCAGGAGCTGTGCACCTGCCTGCGCATCCTCGAAGAACATCTCATAGAAGTCGCCGAGCCGAAACAGCAGCAGCGCATCCTTCGGCAGCTCCGACTTGATCCGTCGATACTGCGCCATCATGGGCGTCAGCGGTGCTGTGGAGTCGGCGGACATCGGATGCGGGCCGAGACTAGGCACGTGTCGAACCCATGCAAGAGAGCGCATCCCGCGCCGAAAAATGGATGCGATGCGAGAAAACGCTGGCGTGCACGCGCGGCGCTTCGTTACAAAACGCCAACGTGTTCCCCGTTGTCCTCGCAAAAATCTTAGAGGGACATCCTTTCGGGAACGCGACGGATGGGAGGTGAGAGGAATGCCCGCTAAGAAAAAAGCCGCACCAGCAAAGAAGCCAGCCGCCAAGAAGGTTGCTGCCAAGAAGCCAGCCGCCAAGAAGGCCGCTGCCAAGAAGAAGTAAACCCTTCGTTTCTTGTCACTGAGTTGGGGCGGGGATCGTCGGGCACCTCAAGGGGCCTGGTGGATTCCCGCCCCTCCGCTTTTTGGGACCCTGGGTGATTCCCGAACCCGAGCCCCTCTCGACACTGTCCCTCCCGTCTCTCCCCCGCTACAAAACCCCGCATGGCGCGACTTGTCTTCGACATCGAAACCTCCGCAACGCCGCTCGAGCAGTTCGACGAGGCGCAGCAGGAGTATCTGTTCCGGGAGGCGGAGAAGCTCGCCGACGAAGCCGACCGGGCCAGGCGCCGCGCCGAGATCTACCAGCAGTTCAACCTCTGGCCCTTCACCGCGCAGATCGTCTGCATCGCCATGGTCAATGCCGACTCCGGCAAGGGCCAGGTCCTCTACCAGGCCGAGGACTTCGAGGAGGAATCCTGCAGCCCCGAGGGCGTCGAGTTCGCCCCACAGGTCGATGAACAGGAACTCCTCACCGCATTCTGGGATGTCGCCAAGCGCTACGACCAGGTCGTCACCTTCAACGGACGCGGTTTCGACGTGCCGTTCCTCTATCTGAGATCCGCGCTGCTGAACGTCCCCATCACCCGCAAGGACTGGCTCGGGTATCGGTACCAGACCGACCCCCACTGCGACCTCGCCGAGCAGTTCACCTTCTACAACGTCAGCGGTCGCGACGGGGCCGCACGGAAGTTCAACCTCGACTTCTACTGCCGCGCATTCGGCATCCCCTCCCCAAAGGCCCAGGGAGTCACAGGCGCCGACGTCAATGACCTCCTGGCCGCCGGGGAGTACCGCCAGATCGCCGAATACTGTCTCCGCGATGTCGAAGCCACCGTCCGCCTCTACCAGATCTGGAAGGACCGCCTCGCGGGGATCAAATAGCCCCCAGCAGCAGGACGCAGTCCCCGGTGGCCCCGTCTCACCCTCCCACCGGTTTCCATGGCATCACGATCGGGCTCCTTACCCTCACCGAACGGTCGCCGTCTGGATCCGCACCAGTTGGGCGTCCCTGTTGTTCTCCCAGCCGCTGCCGAACTCGATCACGTACAGCGCTCCATCAGGACCCAGTTCCATCTCGATCGGTCGCTTGAGCTCGATCTCCGGAGCCACGCGCTGCATCAATCCCGGTGAGCCGTCGGGATGGACCCCCACAGCCAGGATCCACCGCCGCTCCCAATCGTAGATGAGCTGGGACTGGTCGAAGGTCTCCGGAAGTTTCCGGGTCGAGGCCAGCTTGGGATCAAACCGATAGAACGGTCCCGCGCAGGCGGTGCGACCCCTGCTCCCCACCAACGGGAACCGCGCCGAGGGAGTGTACGGATAAAAGATCCACGCCGGACGCCCCTCCGGGAGATCCTGTGGACCGGTGTTGAGAGGGGAACGATTCAGGGGATGCGCCGGATCCTGGGCACGACCCGAGGCGCCGGTGGCAAAGTCGTGCTGGCGATAGGGCTTGTTGTCGGCAATCAGGAACGGCCAACCGAAATTGCCAGCAGTCTTGGTGCGGTTGATCTCATCAAACCCCGCCGGACCCCGCTCCGCCTTGGCCTCCCGGGCGTCCGGACCCACCTCGCCCCACGACAGCATTCCAGTCACACGGTCGACCGAGATCCGGAACGGGTTGCGGCATCCCATGACGAAGATCTCGGGCCATGTCCGAGGGGTTCCAGCCGGGAAGAGGTTTCCCTTCGGAACCGTGTAGCTCCCATCCGGCTCCGGATGGATCCGCAGGATCTTCCCACGACGATCGTTCGCATTGCCGGAGGAACGGGAGGCGTCGAACGGATGCCGACCCGGTCGGTGGTCGGTGGGATTGAAGCCATCGCTCTGGAACGGATTGGTGTTGTCGCCCGTCGACAGGAAGAGGTTGCCGTCCCCGTCCATCGCCAAGGATCCGGCTTCATGACAACACACGTCGCGCTGCACCGGGACCCGGAGGACGATCTTCTCCGACGTCAGGTCCAGCGTGTCCCCTTTCAACACGAAGCGGGACAGCCGGTTCTCGGGAACATCGCCTTTGGGCGAATAGTAGAGATAGATCCAGCCGGTCGTCGGAAACTCCGGAGCCAGCGTCACGCCCAGCAACCCCGCCTCCCAGCTGCCCCGATCCTGCTGGCCGGCGATGATGGCATTGATGCTGCCATGGACCGGGATCTCCGCAGCCACGACGGTCTGCCCCGAGTCCGGATTCCAGATCCGAACCCTGCCAAACCGTTCCACGAAGAGAACGCGCCCGTCCGGCAGGACCGCCAGCTCCATCGGATTGTCGCACTGCGCCTGCAACACCACCTTCTCCAAGGTGGACGCCCTGACAGAGGACAGCCCGAGGACAAGGACCCCTGCGAAAACAATCGGGGAGAAACGAGAGGACCAGGAGCTTACCCAGATCCGATACCCAAGACGGAACAGTCCGTCGATCGTGGGAACGTTCTGGGGTGGGATCTCAATGCCCCTCGCCCCATCTCCGCATAGGTCCCCTCCATGTCCCGTTCACAGGCGTCCCTGCAACGGGGCGGCGTAGCCCGTCATCTCGAGGAAAGCCCGCCCCACCTCCTGACCGGATTCGTCCAGAACCCGACACGCGCCCTCCCAATAGGGGATTCCACCCAACGCTCCCGTCAGCTCCTGGGCCGCCACCAGAGGCTCGATCCGATACCGCCGTCGGCGCCCATCCACCGGATCCTCGGCCGTGAGCACCACTGCAGCCGGATAGACCGCACCCGTCGCCGGACTCCTCCACTCCCCCTGCGTTTCCCATCCGAACCGATCCGACCCCACCTGGGTCACCACCCCCTCCTGCCCCACCCACGCCAGCGTCGAGAAGCGGTCGGTCGTGCCGTCCGAACGGCGCATCCGATACGCCATCACCTCGCGGCCGTCCCGCAGCTGCAGACTCGCCCAGTCCCAGCCCACCTGGTCCCGACCCAACTGACTCGAGCTAAACTCATGGTCCATCCACGCCTCGCCCTGGATCGAACGCCCCTGCCCGTCGAGGACCAGTTCACCCGACACTCGGAGTCGGCTGAACGTGAGATAATGACTCGCAGCCGTCGACTCGACGGCCTTCCGAGAAACTCCATTCGTGCCGAACACCACCAGTGGCTTCACGGGGTCCAGCCGGAACCGGAACGCCGCCTCGCCCCGGATACCCCCCCTCAACTCCATCGAAGACCCTCCACCCGTCGTCATCGGCTCCGACATCCGCAGGGACCAGTTGCCATTCCGGACGTCGAGTCCGTCAACGCTAGCCGAGGCGTTCCAGCCCTCGCGCTGGATCCGTTCCTGATGTCGGAACCGCCCCGTCTGGACCTCCAACAAGGCCATGTGGGCCAGATGCAGCTGCTGATCCCCGAAGGACTCCGTCGCGGAACCGGGCTTCTCCATCCTGGGTGTCGACCGACGGAAGAACGTGGCCTGGAACCCATATCGAACCCCGTTGGTCTCGGAGAGATGTCCCGTGATGTACCACCACTCCAACGCGAAGTCGGGATGGCTTCCGTGGTCCCGTGGAAACTGAAACCGCGGCACCGGCTGCGGCACCGCGAACCCCTCAGCCGTCTGCACCGGTTCGGCCGCCAGGACCGCTCCGGGCACCACTGCCCAGGACAGGATCACCACCATCCAGATATGGAATCGACGTCGCATTCGTTCATTCCTCCCGTTCCGCAGGAAGCCGGGATCCCCAACGTCCCGCTCCCCACGCGGCAAGCGCCGCCGCGCCAATGACCATGAGCCCCAGCAACACCAACCGGTCCCACGACCAATCCGTCTCGAGCGTCCATCCGAAGGTCTGTTGGTTGACCCGATGGATCAGCACCCAGCCGAGTCCGAGACTCGCCACAATTCCGGTGAGCACCCCGCTGAGGGCCGTCACCACGCCCTCGATCGCCGCAGCCGCCGCCAGCTCGAACCGCGTCAGCCCCAGTGCCCGAAGCGTCGTCAGATCGCCACGCCGTTCCCACAACACACTGATCAGCGTGAAGGCCAATCCCGCCACCGCCACCGTGACCCCGATCAGTTCCAGGGCATAGGTGATGGCGAAGGTCTGTCGGAAGATGCGCAGGGCCTCCGCCCGAAGATAGGACTGGGTGAACACGGCAAGACCCGGATGCCGGGACCTGAATTCCGCTCGGACCCCCTCGATGTCCGAACCGGGTCGCAACACCAGGATGAGACTCGAGGCGAGCTCATGACCAAACCAGCGCACGAACTGCGGCCGGTCGACTAGGATCGATCCGCGTTCGTTCCCGTAATCCGAAAACACCCCGGCAATCTCCAGGTCCTGCATCCCGACCGGTGTCGGCACCCGGATGCGATCGCCCTGGACCTTCTGGAACCGCTCACTGAAGGCCTCGCTGACCAGGGCCATCGATCCATTGCGACGAGGGTCGAAGACCCGGTCGTCCTGCGGCGCCTGACGCCAGGCCGGTTTGGCATGATCCCGGAAGAAGGCGAGGTCGCTGGAGACCAGCATCGTCTCCCCGTCCGGCAGCTGCAGCCGCGACGCCTGGATCACCTGGGCCCGCTCCACGGCCGGATGACTCGCGATGCCGCGCCAGGTCTCGGGCGAGATGCGGTTCTCCGTCGAGGCGCTCTGGGCTCCATCGCTCGACAGAAACAGGTCGGCCTGGAAGGTCCGCTCGATCCACCCCCGCATCGTCGTATCGAAACTGCCCACCAGGATCGCCATGCCCCCCGTCATCGCCACGGCACAGACGAGTCCGGCCACCGCCAGCCGATGCCGTCCGGTGGGCTCCCTCAACACGCTCAATGCCAGCCGGATCACCGGTTGATGCGACACCCGCAGCGCGGGCCACGCCAGGACCTTGGCCAACCCCTGCAGGAACGCCCCACCCAGCACCCCCGCCGCCAGGGTCCAACAGATGGCTGTGCCATAGGCGGCGATCGGCACCCGGAATCCCGCCTCCGGCCGCCACGGCGGAACACCGAGAAGCGCGACCCCCAGGACCACCAAAATCCACGCCCAACCCGTCCGTTGCAGCCAGAGCGGACCCGTGAACGTGGTGCCGTGTCCGCGTCCCAGCGACTGTGCCGGCGGCGTCTCGGCCGCGGCCCGGGCCGGGAGCCAGCCGGCGATCAGGCTGGTCAGCACCGCCAACGCCAACGCCAGCAGGGCCTCCCCCGGATGAAGCGACGCCTGCTCCGCCGAGGTGGCGTAGTAGAGGGCGTTCACCGTCTTGCCCACGAGTCGCACCGCTCCCTGGGCACCGATCCATCCCAGCATAAGTCCCACGGACCCTCCCAGCAGTCCAAGCAGGGCCGCCTCACCCAGCCAGGCCCTCTGGATCAGACCCGGAGGAATCCCCAAGGATCGCAGGATCGCGATCTCCTCGCGACGCCGGACCACGGCCCCGTCGAGTGCCTGGAAGACCAGGTACACACCCACCACGAGGGCCAGCATCGACAGGATCGTGAGGTTCAATCGGAACGCACGGGTCATCACCTCGCCGCTCTGACGACGGTCCGCCGGGGATCCCACCAGCCACCGCGGAGCCAACGAAGTCCCATCCGCTGCAGCCATGCCACCCGGACCCCGCAGGGCCAGCCGCTCCAGGGTCTCCCGGATCCGTCGCCATCGACCCTCGCGATCGGGACCCTCCTCGAGGACAAACTCGATCCGGCTCAACCGCCCTGTCCACCCCGACCACTGTTGCGCCGCCGGCAGGTCCATCACCAACAGCTCGGCCGGCGCTTCCGGCTGTCCCGGATCCGTGGGAATGATCCCCGCGACCCGAAGCGGCACGATGGCCTCATTCAGGACCAGTGGAAATTCCTGGCCGGGAACCAGATGCCGTCGGATCGCAAGCCGGGGACTCACAAAAACCGAGTGGGGATCCCGGAACGACTCCCAGAGACGTCGGGCCTGGACGCGCAGATCCGAAGCGTCCGGTTCGCCCCCGGACGGAGCCCCAGGATTCGCGAGCCATTGACGGTTTGCCGGACGCCGATCCGCGAGGTTCTGGACCGCAATGAGGTCGAGACCCAGCACCTGGAACGTCGACCGGGACCCGATCGCCTCGTCATCCGAAACCCGCGGCAGGGTTGCCGTCGTCTCGACCACGGGAATGATCTGGATCGCCTCGTCCGCCAACGCCTCGCGCAGTTCGGTCAGGACGGTCTCGGGCAACGTCCCCGAGGGTGCTGCGATCAAGCCATCGCTCTCGGCCGTGATGAGGTCGGTGAAATTCTGGAAACTCGCCACCGCGGCGCGGTTGGCGAGACGGACCGCGAAGAACACGCCAACGCCCAGCGACAGGATCACGACGAGCAACACCGACTGCAGCGGGGATTGGAGTGCGTGACGGACACTGAAACGCCGCCACAGCATCGGAAGGACTCCCGACGGAAGGGAACCGCTGGCCGTGTCGCGGTTCATGGGCGAAGACGGACCGTTTCACCGACGATTTCTCCGTCACGCAGCAGCAGTTCCCGATGGCAGATGGCCGCGGCATCAGGGCTGTGGGTGACGAGCACGAGGGCCGTTCCCGTCTCGTCGCTGAGTTCCTGGAGCAGTCGGAGGATGTTGTCACCGTTCCTCGAATCGAGGTTCCCGGTGGGTTCGTCGGCCAGCAGGAGCTCCGGGCGATGCGCCAAGGCCCGGGCAATGGCCACCCGCTGCATCTCGCCGCCGGACAGCTCCGAGGGACGGGCGTCCGCGCGATGGCTGACCTGAACCCGTTCCAGCAGATACCGCACCCGCTCCATCCGCTCCTCCGTGGGAACACCGTTCAGCTGGAGTGGCAGCTCCACATTCTCGGCGGCGGTGAGGGTCGGGAGCAGATGGAAGAACTGGAAGATGGTCCCAAGTCGACGACGACGCACCGCCGCCAGGGCATCCCCGTCGAGCGTTTCGAGGGCGACTCCACCCAACTCGATGCGTCCGATGTCGGGACGGTCGACCCCACCCAGGCAGTTCAACAAGGTGGTCTTGCCACTGCCGGACGGCCCGGTGAGCGCAAGGCGCTCACCGGCAAGAAGCTCGAAGGAGACATTCTTGAGCACGGCTCGACCGGCATAGGACCTGCCGACCCCGACAGCCCGAAGCAGGGTCGGGGGGATTTCGGCAGGAGTGGGAGTCATCATACGGCAAACCCAGTCTAGCCCAGAACGGCCCTTGTCCAACCACTCACCCAACTCATGGATCTGCAGATTCAGGGGATCTCGAGAAACAAAGTGCTCTGGTTTAGGAGCACATCCATCCCGGGGCGAGAATCGCGGTGCGGAGTTCTCAGCGTCGCATGACTCAGCACCTGGGTTCACCCTGATCCGGCCTCGCATGCCGCGAGAGATGAAGGATCGCACCGCCACCCAGAAAACACGCCAAGGTGTCGGCGTAGAACGGAAACGGCGGCAGCGAGAGCCGCAGTCCATGAACCAGCAGGATGACACCCTCCACCACCATCAATCCACCGAACCAGGGGATCGCGGCGTGAAACTTCCGCGGCCAAATCATCAGAACCAAATACCAGCACCCCACCAGAGCGAAGGCACCCGACGCCATTCGAAGCCAGTAATCCAGCATCCGATCGTAACCAATCGGCTGTGCCCCCAATCCCCGCAGCGCCTCCACCGCCGCCGACCAACTCATAAAGACACCCATCACAGAGACGCCCCAGGCGAATGCCGCGAAGCCCAGAAACAGTCTCAAAAGTCGGAAGTACATTGGTGTCCCGGCGTGGATCCAGGGGCCTCACTGCGGCCCTGTTGTCTTCGAACTGCGAGCACGTTCCCCGTTCGCAGTCTGAGCCGCAACCGCCCCTTTCACGACCGTCTGGGTCGCCACGGCCGTCTCGAACTGAGCCCGATACGCGCCGCCCGCCGGGCCCGCCAACCCGCGCGCATCATCCTCATTCCAAGCACCGGGAAAGCGCAGAAAGCCAAGGCCAGCAGCATCCACCACGACAGGGAACGCTCCAGAACGGCCTCGGTCGGATCGTCAGGATTCACAAGGCAGGTCGTGGCCGCACCCACCGGATGGTCGGCGACGAACCTTCGGGTTCCGGACTCCGATCGCTTCTCCGCGACTCCGATCCGAGACGATCGGTGGGTGGCTCCCTTCCACAAATACCGATAGAGGACTTCAGGGTGATAGCTGCGACCCCCCTTCGAGGACCGGGAAACGATGGTACGCGACAGTTCGATTGTTGCCGGGGTTGGAACCCAATCCCGCGATCGGATCGAGTCCCGGATTGGAAGGACTCCCGTTGTCACTGGGACCATCCCGACCCCAAGAAAAACCGCACCTCCCAGGATCAACATCCATGGAGGGATTTCTGGGGTCTTCCCGGAAATCGGCTCCCAACCGGTCAAGGCCCGCCAAATGGCAAGTGCTCCCACAACGACAAACGCCATTGGCACCGCCAGGAATACCGGCAACGCCACCAGCGAACGCCAGCCGTTTTCACACAGGTCCAGGCGTTCCGGCGCATCTGGAGTGAGCCGACGCCCCACCACCGGAGTGTCGGGAGGAAGCGTCTGTTGGATGAGGAACAGTTCCCGATAGTCGATGTCGTGGAGCTCGTTCCAGGGTGTCTCACTGCGACCGGGTTGCTGGAAATGGATCACCAGGTTGAAGCCGGGACGCCCCAGATCCTCGGGAACGATTTCCGTCCGAACCACCCGGAACTCGATCGGTGGCTGCAGGCGCAAGTGGATTGTCTCGACCGCGGCCGACACCAGGAAAACGAGGAACAGCAGTCCTACGGTGAAGAACACCCCGCCGAAGACCAGGTTGGCCATCCGCGCTGGAAGCCGACTCCTACCCATGGAGCTCCCGGATGCACGGGTTGGCGCTTCGCTTTTCCTGAACGAGCTGCTCCACCGCGACCGCGAGGGCCTTCACCGCCCGCCCTGCACGACCTGGAGCCGGCCACGGTTCTTGAGGATCCCCAGCCAGTGCGCGCGCTGCCGCATCCACGGAACCTGGACGTCGCTTGAGCCGGTGGGCGGCGACCACCCGGAGGTCGATGGGAGTCTGCTCGGGGCTCCACCCCTCCTGCGCGAGCAGTTCCTCGGCGAAACCACCCCAGACGACCAGACGATCCGCCGGACGCAGAAACCGGTTCCATGCCTCCAGAACCTCTGGAACCGCACGTCCACTGAGGATTTCCACGGCCGACACCTCGAGCTGCGTGGCCGCACAAGGAGCCAGAGGACGACGTGGAGCAAAAAAGGCGTGGAAGACCTCACCTGTTGAAGGGCGGACCGCGGCAAGCTGGACCAGTTCCGGCACGCCAGGAACACCGCTGCCGCGACGATGCGCATTGGCCTCGGCGGCGACCATCACGAGGTCAGGCCACATCCGTTCCAGATCCGGCATGGCACGGCTCTCCCACCACGGGGCGGTCGTACGGAGTCGCCGTCGGACCGGCTCCGTCCGTGCCGCCTTGGCGGCGATCTGACGATCCACCATGCCGTCGAAGGCCCGAAGAAGAGGAACAAAACGATCTGGATCCCGTTCGAGGACCGACAGCACCTCGACCACGGCTTCTATCGTGGCGACGCAATGACGGTTGGGTTCGCGTCGAATCCGATAATTGCCGGGCCGCCGTGGCATGAACCCGATCCGTGGCAGTGCCGCAAGCGAAGGGTTGAGCTCCATCATCTTGCGCGCCTGGGGCCAGGTTCCATCGATCACGAGCAACGTCCTTGGTGGGATGGGCAAGGTTTCCGGGGAAACCGCTCCGGGACCTGGGAACAGGAGCGCTGTGCCCGGTTGGACGAGCAGTTCCTCGATCCGTGGATGCCCTCCGAATTCGATACCCTCATGCAGTTCGCTCTGACGGAGTCCCAGATGGGCCATCCGCGCGGTTCCAATGGCCACACGGGATTCCCGAGGGTGCTGGAGAAAGACGATCCGGGTGGAGGTCTCGACGGGAACGAGTCCGACACACCAGCAGACCGATGCCGGTCGATGGCATCGGGTACAGGTCTGTCGTGGCTCGTTCAGATGCATAGAGACTTGGGTTCGTGCAGACAGAGGACCCGGCCCAAAACCTCGAAGCTTGGAGCCATGAAGGGCTTCCGCCATCCCGTTCGTATCAAGGTTTTCGTCCGAATCCCTTGTACGTGGAGATGCTGATCGAAGCTTCGTCCGATACCGCAAGCCGTTCGAATCGATCCAGTCCCTCGCTAAGTCGTCCAGCATCCGCTCCCGGTTGGGCGGCCAGGGCAGCGAATTCGGGCTTCATGAACTCGAGCAGGTAGTTGCAGAAGGAACGGATTCCCTGCCTTCCGCTCGGACACCAATGATGGATGCCGCGCATTTGGTTCGCAACCCCCACGAAGCCGACCTGCTCCAGGAGCGGTCCGATCCGGGGGCCGGCGTGCGCATCGCCGAACCGATTGAAGTGGGCCACGAAGGCGTCGAGAAATTCCCGCACGACCAGGTCGGGCGGGGAGGTCCTCAGGGTCGCATAGTCGGTCTCGGTCAGATGGATGGTTCCTCCTGGTCGCAGCACCCGGAGGGCCTCACGCAACACGGCTCTGGAATCCTTCAGATGCTCCACCACCCACACCAGGACGACCCGATCGAACGAATTCTCCGGCCAGGGAAGGCGCGTGGCGTCGGCCACTCGAAGGTCGGCCTGCAGCTCGAAGGACTGCAGATGGCCCTGTGCCGTCCGGATCTGTGCCTCGGCGATGTCCACCCCGGCCAATCGTAGGCTTGGATGGACCTTGGCAAGCTGACCCAAGACGGCTCCGACACCGCAGCCAATCTCGAGCACCCGATCCGTCGGGCCTGGCACAAAGCCGTCGAGAATCAGATCCCGGAGAAAATTCGCCTGCCGGATTAGCCGGAGCTGCTCGGCCTCACCCGTTCCATGGATGTAGAGATGCTCGTCCATCTCCCGAAGAGTCCACCAAAGCGGTTGGCTCGGGAAGATGTGTGCAGAAACTGAGGCGGAATCCAAAACCCACCCATCACTCCGACGACACCGGCTTAACCCCGTCTTGGCCCCGGCCCAGACCAGAAGGTCGGGGCGGTTGGTGAAGACGACGCCCGTGACGGCGGGCAGCTGCAGGTCCAAGGCCGACTGGTCCGGCGGCGCCGACGCGATGGATCGATGCGGTTCACCTAGGGGATTGGGGGCGAGTCGTAGGACCTAGTCCGTCCCGCGATTCAGCACAAAAACGCGCGCACGGCCGGACCCTGCCGCTCAGCGCCGGAACCGCCGGTGGGCGTCGGGCTGGAGGCCGATGCGGGCGTACGGGATTGCCGGGAAACCGGGGACCCGCGCCGTGCGCCGCCGGGGGTCGAGTCCCACGGACGCGCCGTTGGCGACGACGGTGTTGGCCTCCACGGACACCGCGTGCTCGCCCAGGCCGTCGAGCCAGTCGATGGGCTTGCCCCGGCCGATGACCACGTTGCGCACGATGCGGTTGTATTTGGCCCGGGCGGGCTCGTCGTCGAGCAGGTTGGCCAGGTG
>Ga0194122_10000319_pt1 | contig 74272 bp, 96 predicted proteins | sample TA2MahCa10mmetaG_FD_155487 | JGI IMG/M metagenome (GOLD analysis project Ga0194122, IMG submission 155487) | Freshwater microbial communities from Lake Tanganyika, Tanzania - TA2015021 Mahale Deep Cast 10m | ecosystem: Environmental > Aquatic > Freshwater > Lake | place: Tanzania: Lake... | reverse complement strand
TTGGTCAGTTGAGTGGTTTATTTAGAATTTCTCAAACAAGCAGTAATGGAAATCAACTATTCCCAACAACTAGAACTGATGCTTTAACAATTGCCACAAATGGTAATGTTACAGCTAACGTGAAGATGATATCTCCAACCTTTGAATCTAGCGTTGCTACAGGAACAGCACCATTCACGGTTAGTTCTACTACGGTTGTTACCAACCTGAACGCTGACCTGCTCGATGGTTACTCTGCACTGACGCTTCCGTACCTGGGAGGTTCAACTAATGTTTGGATCACTTCGACTGATGCCCAACAAAGATTCTTCTTTGCTACTGATGGCACAACATACTTTAGAACAGGAGATGATTTTGTTTGGAGATCCGATAATGATAATTGTGTTGCCACATTAACTGATACTGGCACCATGACGCTCGGTGGAAATAGTGGCACCGATTACTTCCAGACAACTTACGCACTTGAAGTAAGAGCTAAGAGTGGTATTAATATCAACGCAGCAGAAGCACTCGCTAGTGGTCAGAAGACAACTGTTCTGAGAGCAACTGGGGATAAGCAGTGGATTGATACTTACGGAATCTTCAAGCGCAATCGTAATACAGTAGCAGAAAATGTAATTGTTGCTAATGGAGATAATTGTATGAGCGCAGGTCCAATCACAATTGCAAATGGAACTACGGTTACCATCAATAGTGGCGGATACTGGAGCATCGTATAAATAACCCTGTATAGTCATTTTAGAAAATGTCTGAGCTTAGAGTTGATAGAATCAAACACGTCTCTGCTGGAGCTTCAACTCCATTTTTGCAGCTAAATGCATCTGGAAATGTTGACTTTGGTGGTATTCTTACTTCTGGAACAGTAAGAACTGATAATTTACAAACATCTTCTGGGGCAAATTTGTTCTCTGGAAGTGTCGTACAGATGGTTGATTATATAGTCCCATCTACTAATGATAACTATGTGAATATTGCAGATGCAACTAATTATGATACTCCAGTATCACTTTCTATGACGCCAAAATATTCTGATAGTAAATTGGTTATTTTTGCACAGTGTCAAACTAGATCTAATGGTGGATTCGGTATGTCTGGGTATTTAAAAAGAGATGGGACTTTTGTAAATCCATCATTTCAAAGAAGTTCTCTTGATTTTTATTATAAAGGAGAGGCACTAAATCATCACTCTGAAATTAGAGTATTTACATCAGTCGCAGCTGTAAATAAAAATTCAACTACATTTACTCTTGGTATTACTCCTTATGCTGGAGTTGGTGAATTCAACTATGGATGGGGATCAAATTATATTCAAATATGGGAGATTAGAATATGACAATTATTAGAGATGATGGTAAAAGAATTAATATTGCCCTGGCTTTAGAAAGTCTCAGACCAGGATCAAAATGGATTGTGGAAAATAATTCATATGAAGGAATTAATTGGTTACCTGAAAATGATAGCGAGTGCCCTTCAGAATTTGAAATAAACCAAGAAGTAAAAAAATTAGAGTTGGAATATACTAATGCTAGATATCAAAGATCTAGAAAGTCAGAGTATCCTCCAATTGAAGAACAACTTGATATGATTTATCATGATATTGATGCTTGGAAAGAAACAATAAATAGCATTAAGGCAAAATATCCAAAACCCGAGTAGTAAATCATGTCTCAGGTAACTACCACTACTGTACAAGCCAATACTTTAACCAGCGGTGGGACCACAGTAGCTATTCCAAAAAATGTTGATGTAACTGGAAATATTAACTTCACGGGTCAGTTACTTCAAAACGGTCAACCATTTGCAGCAATCCCAAATCAATCTCCAGCAACTGCTGGATCGGTATTGATGTCAGATGGACAAAATGCTTTTTGGGCTAATGCTGTGCCAAATGAAAGTGTTGGTGCTGGAGCATATTGGGCAACTCAACCAACAGGACCGAATACTGGTGGGAGTTTAACAACATTTTCAAATGAATTTGGTACGTATAGATCCACTCCATCAACAACTACTCTTGCTGGAGGGCAAAATCCAACAATATCTAGTGCATATTATTTGCCCTATACTGGAACTGGTCAGTGGTATGATTCTACTGGGGCATTATATAATATTACTGTTGGATCAAGTTTTAGATATAGAAGTATTTTTACTCATGGATTTTTGATCGGTGGATACCGTGGATCAAATCCATGGAGAACTGTAAATCAAACTTTCCATGCAACCGATATTACTATTTCTCGCGGTGATCAGCTGGATAGAGCAGCATCGTATGTAGATGGAAACTTTGGAGATTTTAATGGATATGTATTTGGAACAGAAAACGCATACGGTGGATCTGGTGCATCTGTTTCTAGTATAAACTTACATAACGGAACGAATAGAACATTTGGTCCGAATGGCAGTCCAGGTCACGGAGACGCTTATAGCACTACTCCAGATAGTCTCGGTGCTTCCATGGATACTTGGGATAGTACTGACGACCCAGGTTCTGTTTCTGGTTTTGTGACTCAAAGAGGATATACTGCTGGTGGTGGACCAGCAAGTATTCAAAGATTAAACTTTATTACTGAAATGTCAACTCGTTTAGCTGGTGGATTTACTAATGGTAATGCCACTGGATGCGAAGGGGAAACTAGAGGATATTTGTTTGGAGATAACTCAAATGCAGTTTATGTCACATTTAGTAGTGAAAGTGTTACTAGTTACACCTTGACTAGCTGGGGAACTAATGATGGATGGAAAAAAAATCTTTCATCTAAATGGGGTCACTGCTATCATGGAGCTGGAGCAAACGTAACTTTACCTTGGATTAAATTTAATGATCTCACTGCGACTACTATTGGATCACAATTCAACCAAAAAGATGTTGCAAGTGGAGAAGAAAACATGGAAGAGGGACAAGACTGGGGATATTGCTTAGGAAATTATGGAGATGCTGGAGGAAACTATCAGAACAATAGGACGTGGAAGCGTTTTTATGCTAATGATTCTGATATTGTTCTTGGATTTAAGTCCGAGCCAAAAGGTCACCAAGGGCAATCTTCTGGAGCATGTGTGAGTGGTGCATTTGCAGTAACTGGTAGGAGGTATCAGTAATGTCATCAAAAACTGGAAGTAGTAATAATATGTTTTTCAATAGACCAGATTTTGTTCTATATGAAGAATTTAAATATCTTAAGTTAGAAGTAGAAAATCTAAAAAAAGAAATAGAAGAACTTAAGAATAAAGATGGAAACAAGTAATTTTATAGAAGAAAAATCATTTGATGTTGCTTGGAAGGAAAGAATCCCTCAAGATTTAATTCAAGAGGAAGATTTTTTACGTCCAAAATATGAACCACAGCATCCTTTAGAATTAGAGACAAGAAAATTTATTAAGGATAAAGAGAAGATCAAAGAAGGGTTTATCTACATGATGATCCATGAAGATGCTTTGAGGTTGGCTGACATTAAAGCCGACGAAACTACTTACTTTGTTTTATATAATTTTTGTAATGTCTCTACAATCAAGATGAATAAAATTGTTTTTGAAACAATCAAATCATCTTTTAGGAGATATGTCGAGATTCCAGAAAAAGAATTTACTCATGGAGTAAGATTTCAGGGGGAAACTAGAGCTCATTACAAAGAATATGAGCAAGTAATGACTGATACTGGAGAGCTCAAATTCGAAAAAGTAAAGAAAATTACACCGAAAGAAAATATTCAACTTGCAATTTCTTTCATGAAAAAGCAAGCAATCTTAGTTATTGAGCATGAATTTGATTTACGATTTAAAAATTTTAAAAATTGCTGCGATGTTGAAACTGAATCTTGGATTTATCAGTTAGAAGAAGCAAGAAAATATAAAGAAAATGAAGAAGCAAAGACTCCATTTTTAGATATTCTTTGCATGACTAGAGGAATGGCAAAGGAAGTTTTAGTAAAAAGAGTGCTTGATCATCATGATAAATATCTTATAGATTATGCCTCTTTGTTGGGCAAATATCATGCGATTCGTTCTCAGTTTAAAAACTGTGATAATATGTGGGATATCAACATCTTGTATGAAGATTACTTGAATGTAGGTATGCCAATAAAGCAGGCAGAAATGCTGGGAAGAATCGATTCTAATGGAAAGCGAATTGATGGAGAACTAGCTTATGGAACTTTCGGATTCTGAAAAATCTTGGATTGAATTATCTTACAAATTAGAGGGTGGGCAAACAAGATACCAAAATCAAAATTTTGTTTGTGGATCCCAAATAACTCCATTCAAAAGAGTTCAACAAGCTTTTCTTGAACTCCAGATGAGAGATAATAGTAGGGTAGAGCTTGAATATCGTCTGAAGAAAAATACTGTTCAGATTAAACAATTAGAAAGAGCTTTAAAATTAGAGCAAGACGATCTTGAGAAAGAAATGATTGCGATCGAACTTGAAAAAGCTCACTATGATAAATCTATCTGGGAACAGAAATATAGACTTATCAAGAAAGAAGTTGAGCACTTCGTAGAAGAATTAGAGAAAGATATCGATCCCAATCTTGGTAAAGAATACTATTTGAAAAATAATGAAGAAGAGGATCGTAAATATTGGATCAGTAGAATGGCAAAACAAGCTGCCGTTGATATCATTTCCTTTGGGAATATTGGAAGTGGAAACATGGATTCAATTATGAACATGCAACCAGAAGATCAAATTCAAGTTTTATCTGGAGCCGTTCATCATTCATCTCTCCTTCGTGCTGGTATTGGAAATATGCAAAAACAAATGGAACCAGCTATGCAATCTATATTGAATGGAAAACTTGAAGACTTTAGACCTCCACAAATTAATGGGTCTGAATTGACTGACCAAAAACCAACATTACCTGAAGTGAAGTATGACATCCCAAAAGAAAAAATTCGTCTTCAGTCTTCCAATAAATCCGAAGATTGATTCTAAATTTGCAGAGACAGTATTTGTTCCTTGGTTAAAAAAATATAAAGATTATATTGTAGATCTTTATTTTACATCAAGAATGCCCCCATTTGTTAATGATGCTATGGGAGATGTTTTTGCTGGAGATATTGTGCAACTTTTTTATAATGCAAAATCTATTGCAGATGCAGCAGGAATTCCATTATCCGCAACATTCAATAATATCTATGTTAGACCAGACCAAGAAAATTTAGATCTATTTGTACACAACTTCAAACAGTTATATGATAATGGAGTTAGAATAGCAACTATTCCACATACCAGTTGGGTTGCTTCTGGCATTATACAAAAAGAATTTCCAGAACTTAAAATTAAAAATACAATCCTGAGAAATGTAACTAAAGCAAATGAGATTGTATCACTAGCTAATGCTGGGTTTCATTATATTAATCTCGATAGGGATTTAATGAGAGATAGAGATTCCTTACTTAAGATTAAAAAATCTAAGGAATACTGTGCATCTATTGGTAAACCAGTAGAACTTTCTCTTTTGGCAAATGAGGGTTGCTGGGGAGGATGTTCCATGATGGATGAACACTACCATTTTAATAACACTAGAACTGAAAATATTCCTCAATATTTCATGGATCCAATTAGTACAAATTCATGTGCTCTTTGGGATATTCAAGATAATTCACATGCATTAAAATCTGCAAATCTCCCACCATGGAGAGAGGACTGGAATGAATTTTTAGATTTAGGTATTGATGTATTTAAAATGCATGGTAGAGAAAACACCATGAAGTTAAAAGAATCTATGGATATTGTTGAAAGGTGGGCAAAAGAAGATGATTTACTTTTTCCAACCTTTAATAATTACATGGAAGATTTATCCATGGAGAAAAAACCAATTGATATTTGGAGAGAAAAAATTAAAACTTGCCAGTTTAATTGCTGGGATTGTAATTACTGTGAAGCTGTTGTTGAATCTCATCTCAAACGAGATGAAAGACCAACTGAAGTTGATGAATTTACAAAGAGAACATTAAAAGCAATTAATGATGGATTGACAAGATCTTCAAACTATAACCCAGAAAACTATATTGTACGTGGATTGACCTCTGATAGAGTTAGACATTTTTTAAATAGTTTATGTTCGCATAAAGATTCAGTATACTTAGAGATTGGAACTTTTATTGGAAGTACATTCTTTGCTGCAGGAATGAATAATGCTACAAAATGTTTTGGAGTTGACGATTTTTCTGAACCAGAATGTAAACCCATGATGCCCCATGTTTCATGGGCAGAAATATCAAATCCATATGATATGCTTGTTCAGCACTGGGAAAAATATGAAAATGGTAATTCCGTTTTCATAAAAGCTAGTGCTCAAGAACTAACTAAAGATGACTTTGATGGATATAAACCAAATGTAGTTTTCTATGATGCAAATCATGATATGATTGAGCAGATGAATAACCTCAATCATATTTTACCATTTTTAGATGATAAATTTATTTTGGTTGTGGATGATGCTAATTTTGATGGTGTTGTTGAAGGAACTGTACAATTCGTAAAGGAAAATAATTTAACTTGTTATTTTGAAAGAAAACTTCTAAGTGGTATAATAGAAAATCCTACCCACTGGTGGAATGGAATTCATGTTTTGGTCTTAGAGAAAACTAAAGTAGTTGATGAGTATTTTGGAAATGAAAGTAATTAATCCAGATATATTAGAAGTACATCATCCTAGAGATTGGGATGTTGAGCAAACACATATTGGTAAGAGTAAAAATCGTATAATCAAAATAAAAAATTTTTTCAAGAATCCAGATTCAGTTAGAGCATATGCATTATCATGTGATTATGTTTCTACGCTAAATGGTGAATATACAAACTTACCTGGATATGTCCATAGAATTGGACATACCTCAAAACAATTTAATGAGCCATTCAAATTTGCTTGTCATACTTACTTTGAAGCTGGTAGATCTGTAATGAGTATTCCAGCTATGTCGGATTTTACTTTTCAAATGTATGAAGTAAATGAAAAATGTAGAATGTGTAGCCTATCACCCCACACGGATGATACTCACTATGCTGCTGTATTGTGCTTGAATAAGTCAGAAGAATTAGTTGGTACAGATTCTGGAACCGCTTTCTTTAGGAATACTGAATTGTGTGAAGAATTTGTTTCTTCTGATAAAAATTACAGATCATCTAGAGCACTAAATCATATTAATGCTTTTGTTAATTTTGATCCATCAAAATATAAATCAAAAGAATGGGAAAGATATCATGTTGAACTTCATGAATATAATTCCGTATTGTTGTATGAGGGAAGACTTTGGCATTCTCCATATTTTAAACAAGGAGAGTGGAGTACTAACCGTCTAACATTTAATGCATTTTTACAATAAATAAATCAGTTATCATTATTAACCATGACTACAGAAGATATGGTGAAGGATTTCACCGAGCAACTGAAAGAGCAAAAAGCAACTATTGTTGAACTTGAAACAGCTTTGACAGCGAGAAAGAATCAGGTTCTCAGATTAGAAGGAGCAATAGAAGCTTTGAATATGACTTTAAAGAATCAAGAGAATGAGATCACCGAATCCGCCGAGTGATGCTAGACAACTAGAGCACATCAACTCTTCCAGAAATCCAATAAAATTTGATGGAGATTTAGAAACTCTTCCATACAGATCTGGTGATCTATACGAAGGAAGAGAGATTCTTTCCATATCAACAGCTCAAACTGTTTATGGTTGGAACTATAGTTTGGTTGTGAGAGGTGATAGAACTCATGTGACTACAAGATTTACTTTTGATAGTCAGCATGATTTGAAATACACCAAACCTCTGGAAAAAATGACACCGAAGAATCTACGAGAACTTAATGTTCCAAATCTAGATACTTAACCAAAAGTCCTCTGTATAAATACAACAGAGGACTTTTTTGTGCTTACCGAATGAAGAGGGTAGTAGTCAAGGTAACCAATAATTCTGATCTAGAAGCGGCAAAGGACTCTATCCTAGATCAATTTGGATACTTAGTTTTTGTAGAGAAATTTAGAAGCTTTAGTATCGTTACCTTTGATGTACCAGAGGAAAACGAAGAAACTGCCTTGTATGATATTCGCTCATTAGGGCATCAGGCAACATGGGATATGGAAGTTACTTGTGATCCAGCAGATTCAGTTGAATCGAATGTTGTTGCCCATGAAGATGAAACTTTAAATGAAGCAGCAGCGGATGCAACTTACGGAACAAGAAATATTACAACTTCTGGCACTGGTACAATATATGTAAGAGTTGCTAATATTGGTGGAAGTAATTTTTATACATTCTCTCAAACATCTGGTGGAATATACATAAGATACTTAAACCTCAGTGGATTCCTACAGGGTGGCACATATACATTTGATACTGCACACTCATCAAATGCTGGACACCCATTTAGATTTTCCGAAACTCCAGATGGAACTCATGGTGGTGGAACCCAATTAACATCTGGAGTATCTGTATCTGGAACTTCTGGTACTGTTGGTTCATACACTAGAATAGTTGTTGGAGCGACGACTCCATCCATTTTATTCTACTATTGTACTGTTCATTCTGGCATGGGCAGATATCAAGCAGCACCAAATTTATATGGAACAATTAATATTCATGATTACTGGCACCTGGATAGAATTACAAAGTCAGATCGTTCATATCTCAATAGAGAATTTAGTGCAACTGAAACTGGGGATGGTGTAGACATCTATGTTATTGATTCTGGTGTTCGTGGAGCAAGCAGACCAACAGGAACAAACGCAGCACTACACCCAGAACTTTATGATCCAGATTTTGCAACTAACTTAAACGGTACAGCAGAACAACAAAACTATAGAGTATATCAACTCTCACACTATGCTGGAGCATACGGTACTAATAACGAAGATGATAATGGTCACGGAACTTTCTGTGCAATCATGTCATCTGGTAGAACAGCAGGTGTTTCTAGAAAGGCAAGGATATATTCACTGAAGGCATTTAATAGCGGATTGTCTTCTTCATACTCTCAAATCTTATCGGCATATCAGGCAGTAATTGATCACAACGATCCTTTAGATGCAAACTACAAAGGAAACAATCGTCCAGCTATTATCAACGCATCATTTGGTCCAACAATTCCTAGTGGATCATATCCTTATATTGAACTCAACGATGCTGGAACTGATGCTGGAGTTGAGGTAGAATTGCTTGATGAAATTGAAAAGACTGTAACTGATACTTACAATATTATTTTAGCTAGATCTGCTGGTAATGGATTTGTAGATACCTCTGGCAATTTTGCTGGTCCAATCCAAGGAAAGTATATTGCAGGTACTAGAACTGCTGGATATAGTGATCCAGTATTTAATTCAGTTGATGCAAATCAAAATAAAATTTCTGTTGGTGCAACAGAATATAATGACCGTTGGGCATATTTTTCAAACTATGGTGGTGGTGTAACCACTACTGCTCCAGGTATAAGATTGGTTTCTCCAAAGTATGATTGGACTAGTAACACAGTCTATACCTCAACATCTAACTATGATATCATCAGCGGAACTTCTTTCTCCTGCCCAATCGTCACTGGTATTTTAGCTTCTTGGGTCGCTGCAAATTCGTACACAAGAACAACACCATACTTACCACAGTTATCAAAATCTTTTGTTAGGGGAAGTGGTGCTGATTTCTTAGGAAATGGATGTGGGACAGATCAATATCCAATCAATAGTATTGAAGAAAAAGTTTTACCAACAAATCCATTTACTGTAAGTAATGGATCAAGTAATTTAATTATCTCTTTCAATCCAGCAGATTCTGCATACTTTATTGGAAACGTCGGTAAGAAAGTACAGTTAAGAGCTATATCAGGAACAACAGTTGGTGGAGTTAATATTCAACAGCAAGGTACACAGTGGTTGACAATCTCTGCACAAAATGCAGGGAACTATACAATTACTGTTACTATGGCATCTTCTGGATTATCAACACAGGCAAATGCTGGAGGATCTGGTCATTATCTTGCTATTGTAACTGGAACTCATGAAGCATCTGATGGACCAGAATTTAGTGGAACTCAACTGTATACCCAAACCGATGCCCAGGAGACTGGAGGTACAAGCACTGCTATTAAAAATATTCCAGTAGATCCAGGTGTAGATTTTAATCTCTCAAGCTTAGGTACAACTAATAGAGGATCCGTTTATCCATATGTTGATATCATAGTAACTTGGGCGGCAGCATCTGGTTCTCTCACTGGAACTCCTTTTGCGAATGGAGCATCAATCAATCTCAATCTTGGACTTAGTTCACTTACAACTTGGGCTTCAGAACCAATTACAATTCAAGGTTACACTTTAAGTGGCACTAGTATTTCTGGAACTGGTCTTACCTTTAATGGAACCACTGGTGTTCTTTCTGGTACAGTAACTGCATCATATCAAAATCTTACATATAATATTACAGTTACTGAAACTACAACTGGTCAGTCTAGAAATTATAACTTCACAATTACTGGCACTGGGGTAGCAATTACTGTCACAACTCAACCATCAAATACTTCAGTAGAAGCGGGAGCTGGTATTAACGCAACATTTACTGCTGCTGGTACTGCAGATGATGGATCAACCGTTACTTTTCAGTGGCAGCGTTCAACAAACGGTGGTTCTACTTGGGCAAATATTTCTTCTCTTGCTGGACATAGTGGAGAAACAACTGGAACTCTTACCGTAGATGATGATTTTGCTTTTAATGGCAATCAATATCGTTGTGTTCTTAACAGTGCGACTGCAGTTGCAACAACAACGACAAACTCAGCAACACTAACAGTATTCAGAGTAGTTACTATTGGCACTCAACCAACTAACCAAACTCCAGTGGCTCCTGCTGCAGCCACATTCTTCGTAACCGCATCTACACTTGATGCTGCATCAATATCTTATCAGTGGGAAAAATCTAACGATGGTATCTCATACACATCAGTATCTGGAGCAACGTCTGCGTCTTATACAACAGGAGCAACAACATACGATGCTGATTTTGGACATTACTATAGATGCATTTGCTCAGCAACTGGAGCATCTCCAGTAACGTCAAGTGCAGCTCAACTGCTATTGACTCGAACAATTACAGTTACAACTCAACCTCAAAATGTAACTGGAGCAGTTGGTGGTACAGTACAGTTTAGCGTTGTAGCTACAACCTCCGACAGTGATCCTGGAGATATTACCTACCAGTGGCAGTTCTCAATTAATGGTGGAGCATCGTGGTCTAACGTAGTTGGAGGAAGTGGTGCAACAACAGCAACTTATACAACTCCAACATTAACTGCATCAAATGATGAGCAAAGATATCGTTGCGTTCTTTCATGTACTGGAGCTACTCCAGTCAACTCGGGAAGTGCAACATTACAAGTAGAAACAGTAACTCCAGTAGTTATTCAACAACCAACAAATAAAACTGCAAATGAAAATGCCACGGCAACATTTACATGTCTTGGTGATGTAACGATGGGTCAGATTGGAGCTAATGCAGCTTCATCCTCCTTTGACGTTGAAGATTTCACAACTCCTTCTGCAGGTAGTGGTAACTCCATAGATCCATACTCAGTATCTCTGCAGTCCCAGCACGAACCACCAGTAACATATCAGTGGCAGAAATCAGATGATGGCGGAAGCAACTGGGGAGATATCTCTGGAGCTACTTCAGCATCATATACAACAGGAACTCTTACATATGCCAGTGATAATGGAGATCGCTACAGATGTAAAATTGATGCTACTGGTGCAGCTGCGCCAGCATACACAAATAGTGTCACATTAACTGTACTAAGAACTTTCACAATTACTGCAAATCCAAATAATCAAACAGCAAATGAAAATAGTACTGTTACATTCTCAGTAACTGTTAGCGCAAGTAGTGGAGCTCCATCTTATCAGTGGCAAAGATCTGATGATGGTGGTGTTAACTACTCTAATATTTCTGGTGCGACCAACTCATCATATACGACTCCTCAGTTAGTATACACTCAAGATAATAATGATCGTTATCGTTGCGTTGTAACTCTCACTGGTTCTGCTGGATCACAAACATCAACATTTGCATTACTTACAGTTCTCAGAGTAATTACAATAACAACACAACCACAAAGCGTTGCTGTTATTGAAGGATTTACTGCAACCTTTACTGTAATTGCAACGATTACTAGTGATGTAATTTCATATCAGTGGCAAATCTCAAGTAACTCTGGAGCTAACTGGAGTAATATTAATGGTGCGAACTCTTCCAGTTATACAACTGCCCCAACTGTATATCCAACAACTCCAAACGTACAATATAGATGTGTGCTAACAAACCTTGCTGCAACTACTGTAACTTCTAGCGTTGCAACGTTGACTGTAAATGAATCTGAGTTTGTAAGTGCTCCAGCTACTGTGACTGTAACAACAGATCCAGATACGCTGAAAACATTCTCCAGAACTCCTACAATTACTACATCAGCATTTGTTTCTCAATATACTGGATCGACTCACTATTCAACTTTCTGGAGAATCAAAAGAGTTGGAGATAACACAATCATCTATGATACAGCAAGCATTTTTGCAGCAGGTGACACTGGAAATCTAACAACATTTACAGTCCCACCTGGAATTCTGTCATTTGATACTGTTTATAGTGTTCAAGTAAAATTCAGAGACCAAAATGGTCTTGAAAGTTCTTACACTTCTGCTCAAAACTTCACAACTCCATTCGTAGATCAACCAGTTATCCAAACAATTGTTCCCGCGTTTAATCCAACAATTAATGTAGACCCAGCACAAGTTAAAGCTGGATATGCACACACATCTAGTGATTGGCAGTTTTCACCAACAAACCAATTCCAAACAATCATTCACCAATCACTTGGTAACACCGCTAACAAGACCCAATACATTCTACCACAGGATGTATCTTTAGATCCAAACACAACTTATTATGTACGTATTAGGTTCAACGTAAATCAAGTTTAATCATGTCAAAGCCATCTTCCAGACAAAATCTTATCGACTACGCTCTGCGTCAGTTGGGAGCTCCAGTATTAGAAATTAACGTCGATGATGATCAGATCGATGATCTCGTAGATGACGCTATCCAATTTTATAATGAGCGTCACATGGATGGATACATCAAAACTTATTTGAAGTATCAATTTGATCAAGCAACAATTGACCTGATGAAAACTGATACGACTACTACAACGACTCAGGTTGGTGCAAGATCTACATCATTTAAAGAGCAAAATAATTTTATCACACTTCCATCTCACATTACAAGTGTGATCAAGATCTTTGATTTTACTTCAAAAAATACAACTAATCTTTTTGATGTTAGATATCAGTGGAGACTTAATGATCTTTGGGATCTTACTCAAACTGAGATTCTGACTTATGAAATGGTAAACAGAAGACTTGAAGATATCTATTTTTTACTCGAAGGGCAGAAGCAAGTAAGATTTAATATGAGAGGAAATCGCCTCTTCTTAGATATCGACGTTCAAGAAGATCTTGCGGCTGGAGACTACTTGGTATTCGAATGTTATCGAGCTATTGATCCAGCAGATTACAATAATGTATATAACGATATCTGGGTTAAGAGATATCTAACTGCTTTGATTCGTCGTCAGTGGGGAGCAAACCTGATTAAGTTCCAGGGCGCTCAACTTCCTGGTGGAATCACCATGAACGGTGAATTTATTTACAACGAAGGAAAAGAAGCAGTAGAAAAACTTGAGTCAGAAATGCTCACGATGTACGAAATGCCACCGCTGGATATGATCGGATGAGAAACGTATACTTCACTCACGGAACTCGCAACGAACAATTCCTTCAACAAAATCTTGTGGAGGAATATCTCAAGATGTTTGGGATGGATATTCTTTATATTCCAAGACAACTTGTTAGTAAGGATAGTGTTTTTAACGAAGAGATCATTTCTCAATTTGATGACTCATATATCATCGAAGCTTACTTAGAAAATGCCGAGGGATTCCAAGGTGGTGGAGACTTACTTACTAAATTTGGAATTAGACAATCCGATGAGATTACTCTTGTCATTTCCCAGCAAAGATTTGAGGATCTTATCTCACAGTTTTTACTAGCAGATCCAGAAGTTCTTTTAGGAACAAGACCACAGGAAGGTGATCTGGTTTACTTCCCACTAACTAATAATTATTTTGAAATCAAATTTGTAGAACACGAAGAACCATTCTATCAGATTGGAAAGAACTACATATTTAAACTCAAGTGTGAGCTCTTTGAATATCAAGATGAGAAAGGAGATATCTTTGAGGGAGACGAAGAACTTATTGATACTGGATATACTGTTAAGTACTACTACCTTAAAGATACTGGAACAACTGCAACTGCTAATCTTACTCGTAATAATGGATCGATTGAGCAAGTTCTGATTACTAATGGTGGATCTTCATATATGGAAGCACCAACAGTAACAATTGCTGGAGATGGAAATGGAGCTACTGCAAAAGCATATCTCGCAACAGTATCTCTGACTGGTGGAACTCCTATTCGAGCAGCAAAAATTAGAGCTACTGTAAAGGATGGAGAAATAAGAGCAGTTACTATCGTTGATGGTGGTTTAAGTTATGACGAGGATAGAACAATTCTCGTTGTCTCAGATCCCGATACTGGTGGACAAACTGCTTCTATGCTTCCAGTATTTACGAATGGAGTTTTAACATCTATCAAGTTACTTGATGGTGGATCAAACTACAAGTCAGTTCGTCTTATTGATGTAACAAATGCAGGTTCAGGATATACCACTGCCACTGTCTCATTCTCTGCTCCACCATCAGGAATCACTGGATCTTTTGTTGTGCCAGAAACTGTAACTGGTGGAACAACTGGTTCTCAAGCACAACTCGTTGAGTGGGATTCATCTGAGGGTTGGATTAAACTCAAGAATCCAACAAAATCATTTAGTCTCGGTGAAGCGATTATTGGAGATAATTCTGGAGCGATCATTTCACTCAACTCTTATAATAACATAGATAGTACAGATACTAAATATTATGAAAATGAATTCTATGAAGTCAGTGGTGATGACATTATAGATTTCACTGAATCGAATCCATTTGGAGTAGCTACTTGATATGTTGGGAACCTATACTTATAATAAGATAATCCGAAAGTGTGTTATTGCATTCGGAACTGTCTTCAATACTATTGAAGTAAGAAAAGAAAATCCAGATGGAACTACTTATAGTAGGATGAAAGTTCCTCTTGCATATGGACCTCGCCAAAAGTTTCTCGCAAGAATTACAGAACAAGCAGACTTAAATCAAAAGGTTGCTATTACTTTACCACGTCTTTCATTTGAGATGACTGGTATTTCTTATGATGCATCTAGAAAGTTAGCTCCAATCACAACTACATTTAAGTCTGTAGATAATAACGTAGTCAAGAAGCAATTTACTCCTGTCCCATACAATATTGACTTTGAGTTAAATATTATCTCAAAGACAAATGATGATGCGTTAGAAATTGTCGAGCAGATTTTACCATTCTTCCAACCATCTTATAACCTTACCATCAAACTTGTAGAAGAGATGGAAGAGTTTAGAGACGTTCCAATCACTCTGAATAGTATCTCATATTCAGATGATTATGAAGGATCATTTGATGATCGCAAACTCACACTTTTCACTTTAAATTTTACAGCTAAAGCATACGTCTTTGGTCCCGTTGGAACAACGTCGCCAATCAAAAAAGCAACTGTCGATTATCATACCAAGGTTGATTTAGCTGCAACTAGACAAGTATCCTATCAAGTTACTCCAAAGGCACTGGTTGATAGAGACAAGGATAACACAACAACTATTGTTAGTGCAATTACAACTAAGACTCTCACTATTGAGGTTGCGGACTTTACAAATATTCCAATTGGAGCATTTGTAGAAATTGGTAATGAAGTAATGAAGGTTAAATCAAAACCAGGTACGAATAAGATTGCCGTCGTTCGAGCTCAGAACGGTACTATAGCAGACGCACATGCTGCTGGAACACCTGTCGATGTAATTACTACGGCAGATGATGCTCTGGTTGAAGCTGGAGATGACTTTGGATTTAATGAATTGACTTCTTTCTATGGATAATTTTGAAGGTTTAGATCAAGCATTTGAGACTCTTGCCGAGATAGTTCCAGTTGAACAAGAAGAAAAACCTCAGGTAAAGAAAGAAAAACCTGATGGAGATGATGTTCAAAGCGACTATGAATATGCAAGATCCAATTTATACCTGCTGGTGGACAAAGGACAAGAAGCTATCAACGGCGCTCTTGATTTGGCTATGTCTTCTGATCACCCTAGAGCATACGAAGTTGCTGGACAGTTAATCAAGCACGTAGGGGATGTTGCCGATAAATTAATGGCACTCCAAAAACTCAAGAAAGATGTTAAGGATGAGAAAGCAAAAGGTCCTACTAATGTAACTAATGCTCTTTTTGTTGGAAGCACGGCTGATCTACAAAAGATGTTGAAAGACGCATCGAAGAAAAAAGATAAATAAAAAGAAGGTCACTTAAAATAAAATGACAGGTATCATTAAGCCACTGAACACTACGGCGTTATTACCAACCAGTAGTGGCACTGCAACGACTTTAAGTAATGCCAAATTAATTCACGTTTATCCAGCGGGTTTGGTTCTTGGTGGTGGAACAACTCAAGATCAAGATGGTATAACAATCAATATTGTATCCACCCAAGGTCAAGCTCCAATTGCATCCATCAGAGTTGCACTTCAAGAAACTTTAGTTATTGAAAAGAATCCAGCACATTTTATCTACGCTGATGGAATTGTGTATGCAACCTCTATTGCATATAGAAACTGATGGCGGAAAGACTTCCCACTTCTTATGGTAGATACTATACCATCTCCTTGATGTGGAGAGGGTCACCTTTTTCTGTAAATGTTTTTAGATCTAAAACTGCATTAATGCAAAGATCTCAAGCTCAAAGAATTGTAGATAGGATTTATCCAGGAAGTAGAGTTGTTACGTTTTGGGAATCTGATCCTACAGATTCTTCAGTATTCCTAACTAAAGAAGAAAGGAAAATGAAAACATTCAAAGAATTTAGAGAGCACTGTGGATGTGCGGTAGAAAAATCTACAAACGATAAGAAAGTATACTCTAGAGAGCACCCTGAAGCACAGAAGAATGTTAAGAAGATGCAAAAGGAGGATTGGCAGTCAGTCAATCGTAAGGATAAAACGGATGGGTTGAGTCAGAAAGCAGTTAATGCATATCGTAAAGAGAACCCAGGTTCTAAACTACAGACCGCAGTTACTGAAAAGAAACCCAAAGGAAAAAGAGCTAAGCGTAGAGCATCATTCTGTCGCCGTATGAAAGGAATGAAGACAAAGCTAACTTCATCTAAAACTGCTAGAGATCCAGATAGCAGAATCAATAAAGCACTGAGGAGATGGAACTGCCGATGAAATCATTAATAATTTCTTTTGATATATCACATTAATTTTAAGAATGTTTCATTTTGGTAAATAGTGGTATAATCTGTGTAGCAGAAAGTTACCAAAATGTACGGTTTTTATTTCATCATAGTCTTCTTTGCAATCTTGGTAGCTTACGCTGGATTGGAAGAGACCATGAAGCTTTTTGCTTATGCGGATTTGCAAGTGCGTTATGCATTCGTAAGAGTTCAAATGAAATGGATGGGTTGGAAACTCAAGAGGAAACTAGTGAGAGACACAACCGACTTCCAAAAGTTCCTCAAGGAGTATAAAGATGAACACAAAGATATGCCCTAAATGCGGGGCTACCTGGATTGGCAACCAACATTATTGGACTGGTACAAACAAGCTTGGAAATGAAGATGATCTAGCAGGTCTTGTTTGTAATCAATTTGGAGATGATAGTTGTATAAATCCTAAGAGGGGTTCCGAAAAGGGAACAACCTGGGGAAAAAGACTTAAAGAATTAGAAGAAGATCACCCATAATGCCACAAGATTTTCCATATGGTGTTGTAGCAATCCTTTGTGTAGGATTATTATTGACACTTTTCTGCGTAGGATATATACTCTGGATTGCATTCACAGAGTAGTGTTATGGAAGAAAGATTTCCCTCGATCGAAGACCTACAAAGAGAACTTTTTATACTAGAGCAATTTAGAGAGACTGGACGAGCAAGACAAGTTCGTGCTATAATTGAACGTGAACTCGCAAGAGTAGAAAGGGAGAAGGTTTTAGATGAGTGAAGTTCCAGAAGATCGTCTCTATGTCGAAGACGAAATTGAAGAGGATGGTAAGCCTAACATCGGTTTCGATAGCTTAATTGGAAGATTTACTTTAGTTTGGAAAGGTAGAATCCACTACTTTGAGAGTTACGAAACTGCAGAAGATTGGTATTATTTAAATAACTTTAGGGAGGCTTGACCTCCTTTTTTTGTTAAATAGTTCTGTGAAGAACTATTAGACATGTCTGAATTTTATCTTGGTAACCCCAACCTCAAGAAAGTTGGAACGCCAATTGAGTTTACGGAAGAACAGATTCAAGAATACATCAAGTGCAAAGAAGATCCAGTCTACTTTGCTATGAACTATGTGAAAATTATCTCTCTTGATGAAGGTGTTGTTCCCTTTAAGATGTGGGATTTTCAAAAGCAGCTCATTCAAAATTTCCACGAGCATAGATTCAATATTGCAAAGTTGCCAAGACAGACTGGCAAATCAACAACGTGTGTATCGTATCTCCTCCATTATGCCCTGTTTAACGATAACGTCAACATAGGCATCCTGGCAAACAAATTGTCCACAGCCAGGGACCTTCTGGGTAGGTTACAGTTAGCTTATGAACAGTTGCCACTCTGGATGCAACAGGGTATAGTGGTCTACAACAAAGGTTCGATGGAGTTGGAAAATGGCAGTAAGATATTGGCAGCTTCTACATCTGCGTCTGCTGTCCGAGGCATGTCGTTTAATATCATCTTCCTCGACGAATTCGCTTTCATTCCAAACCATATTGCAGAGCAATTCTTTGCCTCTGTTTATCCTACTATTACTTCAGGTAAAAGCACGAAGGTCATAATTATTTCAACGCCAAATGGAATGAACCATTTCTATAAACTTTGGGTTGATGCTCAGAAGAATAGGAATGGATATATTTGGACCGAAGTTCACTGGTCAGAAGTTCCTGGTAGGGATGATGATTGGAAACGAACTACAATAGCTAATACATCTGAACGACAGTTCACACAAGAATTTGAATGTGAGTTTCTCGGATCTGTTGATACTTTAATTTCAGCATCAAAAATTAGATCATTAATATACGAAGATCCCATCACAAGTAACGCAGGTTTGGATGTATATGAACCAGCACTCGATAACCACGATTATATTATATGTGTTGATGTTAGTAGAGGTTTGTCTCAGGACTACTCTGCTTTCGTTGTTATTGATATTACTCAAGCTCCGTGGAAGCTAGTGGCAAAATATAGGGACCATGATATCAAACCCATGTTGCTTCCTAATGTTATTCAACGGGTGGCATCAAGTTATAATAATGCATATGTTTTAGTTGAAGTAAATGATATTGGAGAAGCTGTTGCCTCCATGCTTCACTATGATATTGAATATGAAAATGTTTTGATGTGTGCGATGAGAGGTCGTGCAGGTCAAATAGTTGGACATGGATTCTCTGGAGGTAAAACTCAAATGGGAGTCAAGATGTCCAAGACAGTTAAAGCTCAAGGATGTTCAAACTTAAAGACATTAATAGAAGACGATAAGTTAGTTGTAAATGATTACAATATTGTTTCGGAACTAACAACGTTCATTCAAAGAAAACAATCGTTTGAAGCCGATGAAGGATACAACGATGACTTGGTAATGTGTTTGGTTATTTTTTCTTGGTTGGTTCAACAACCTTATTTTAAGGAGATGACAGATCAAGATATCCGAAAGAGGATATATGAAGAGCAGAAAAATCAAATTGAGCAGGACATGGCACCGTTTGGTTTTATTCTTGATGGTCTAGATGATATGGTTGAAGTTGACAGTCAAGGAAATATTTGGACTGCAGATATTAATGATCGGAATGCTGGATGGAATCTTGACGAATATGGTGATCGTTCCTTCATGTGGGAGTATCGCTGAAACAAGGCAATTTATAAATAATTCTAGACAAAAATGAAATCTTTATTCAGGAGTTAACGCATGGCTAGCACGCTTCTCTCGCCAGGAGTAGCGATCCAAGAAAGAGACCTCACTCTTGGATCGATTGAGACAGTAGAAACTAATGTAGGAGCTATTGCTGGTCCTTTCCAAAAGGGTCCAGTTCTTACACCAACCAGAGTTACCAGTGAAGCGCAGCTCCTGGAAATCTTTGGTAAACCAGTAGAAGAGAACTACGAATACTGGTGGTGTGCATCGAGCTTCTTAGCTTATGGTGGTGTTCTTGATGTTGTAAGATGTGATGCAAGTCACCTCAACGCATCGGATGACGCAACACTCCCATATACCTTAAAGATCAAGAATAAGGAAGATTTCGAATCAAACTATTACACTGGTAATAACGGTTGGCACTTTGCTGCCAGAACACCTGGGGCAATTGGAAACTCTTTACGTGTTGCTTTTATTGATTCTGGCGCTGATCAAATCCTGACCCTGAGTGGCGCACCTTCGACTACTACTGTTGGTACAGTAATCACTAACGTTGGTGCAACTAAAGAGGCATGGATTTATTCCTGGGATTCTGTATCTAACAAGCTTGCCATTATTAACAAAACTGGTGGTGAGTTTACTGGAAGCGACTCTGTAGAAAATGGTGCTACTGACCTGTCAATCTCAGCAGTTGCTGAATGGTACGATGAGCAAGTAGTTTTCACTGGTCTCAAGTGGAACAATATCGCTCCTCGTCCTGGCACCTCAAAGTTTGTATCAGATCGTGGTGGTTCAAGAGATGAACTTCACATGGTTGTATATGATGCTGATGGTAAGATCACTGGAACTCCAAATACTGTTCTTGAAAAGTTGACCTATCTCTCGAAGGCATCTGACGCAAGAACTGCAGAAGGTGGAGTTAATTACTATCCAGATGTTATTCTTGAAGCTTCATCTTGGGTTCACTGGGGTAAGCATGAAGAAGATTCTTATGAAGTAAGCGCAAATGCAGTTACTTCATCTAACACCAATACTGGTGGCACTTCTTCAACTGCATTTGATATTCTTGGAAAATACGTATACACTCTTGCAAAGGGTGCAGATGATTTTGCAGTTACTCTTGGTGAAGTACAACAAGCATATCAAGAACTTGCTGATCCAGAAACCGTTCAGGTTGACTATCTCCTGATGGGTCCTTCTGCTGGTAGCGTTTCTGATGCTAAGTCAAAAGCAGCTTCTCTGATCAGTATTGCATCTTCCAGAAAAGATTGCATCGCTTTCCTTTCACCAGCAAGATCAAACGTTATCGGTGTACAGTCATCGACTGATCAAACTAACAACGTTGTCTCTTTCTTCGATTCGTTAGAAAGCACTTCATATGCCGTTTTCGATAACGGATATAAGTACATCTATGACAGATTCAACGATAAGTATCGCTACATTCCTTGCAACCCAGATGTTGCTGGTCTGTGCGCTTCCGTTACAGCAAACGGAACTCCATGGTTCTCACCAGCTGGTCTGAATCGTGGTTCAATCAAAAATGCTATTAAGTTAGCATATTCACCAACCAAAGCTGAAAGAGATCGCCTCTATCAGAAGAGAATCAACCCAGTTACTTCTCTGCCTGGTCAAGGAATTGTTCTCTTTGGTGACAAAACAGCTCTCGCTTCGCCATCCGCATTTGATCGCATTAACGTTCGCCGTCTCTTCCTGATTGCAGAGAAGACAATCGGTAACGCTGCGAAGGGGGTACTCTTTGAAATTAACGATGAGTTCACTAGAGCAAACTTTAAGAATGTTGTTGAGCCATTCCTCAGAGACATTCAAGCTGCTAGAGGCATCACAGATTTTCTTGTAGTCTGCGATGACACTAATAACACTGCTGCAGTAATTGATTCCAACGAATTCGTTGCTGAGATTTACATCAAACCAGCACGCTCTATTAACTTCATCACCCTGACCTTCATCGCAACTCGCACTGGAGTTAGCTTTGAAGAAGTCGTTCCCCGTAGATAATTAATCAGGAGAAGTATCTAAAATGGCATTAGAAGCAAGTGCTCTTGGGTTGAGCAAATTTCAAAATAAAATCAAAGGGGCAGTTCGCCCCAATCTGTTCCAAGTCCAGCATTCATTTCCTGATGCTGGTGGTTTGAATGGACCAGATGGAGAGACAGTTTCAATCATGTGTAAGTCCGCTGCTCTGCCAGCAACTAGCGTCGGAACGGTAGAACTTCCTTTCCGTGGTCGTGTGATTAAAGTTCCTGGAGACAGAACCTTTGAGAACTGGACAGCAACATTCTACATGGATGATAGCTTCCAACTCAGAGGTGCCTACGAAAGATGGGTTGATCTGACAAACAGAGTTAACGCCAACATTTCTGAAGTAACTGCTTATAGCGATATCCTTAAGGATATTGAAATTGCACAACTTGATAAGTTTGGTGGTGGCGCTAATGGTTTAAGAGCTATTAGAAGCTACACTCTGGTTCAAGCTTTCCCAGTTTCAGTTTCTCAGGTAACTGTTGCATATGACAACAACGATTCCTATGAGGAATTTGACGTAGAGTTTGCATACCAGTTCTTTACCACATCTGCCCAACAAGGCGGTGGTGGTAATACTATGGAAGCAGCTAACGTCTAAATTAGTAAACTAAATAGTAGAACGGAATCAAAAGATTTATAATGGCAGAGTTATTTGGATTTTCGTTTAGGGAAAAAGAACAGGGGAAAAAGGTAAACGCACCTTCCCCTGTTCCCCCTACAAACGAAGACGGCGCTACTAGCTTTATTGCTGGAGGTTACTACGGTCAGTATATTGACTTAGATGGTAACTTTAAGACCGAGTTTGACATGGTGGTAAAGTATCGCGAAATGGCGATGCATCCAGAAGTTGATTCCGCTATTGAGGATATTGTTCATGAAGCAATCGTTGCTGATCAGAATGATTCCCCAGTAGAAATTAATCTTGACAACCTTGAAGTTAGCGATAGCGTCAAGGGAATGATTCGCAAAGAGTTTGATTATATCAAAAATCTTTTTGGATTTGATAACAAAGCCCATGAGATGTTCCGTCGTTGGTACATCGATGGGCGTTTATATTATCATAAAGTAATCGACTTAAACAAACCTCAAGATGGCATTCTTGAGCTGCGTTATATCGATCCAAACAAGATTAAAAAAGTTCGTCAGATTAATAAGAATCCGAAGAACGTTGACGAGTTTATGAATTATGATTTCGGTAGGACCGAGGAATATTTCATTTACAACTCAAAAGGATTAAACAATACTGCTGCAAATAGTGGTATTAAAATTGCAAAAGATGCTATCACCTATGTGACATCTGGCATCTTAGATACGAATAGAAATATTGTTCTTTCATATTTACACAAGGCAATTAAAGTTCTCAATCAACTGAGAATGATTGAGGACAGTCTTGTTATTTACAGAATCTCTCGCGCACCAGAACGTAGAATTTTCTACATCGACGTTGGTAATCTTCCCAAGGTAAAAGCAGAACAATACCTCAGAGAGGTAATGGGTCGTTATCGTAACAAGTTAGTTTACGACGCCAATACTGGGGAGATCCGTGACGATCGCAAATATATGTCTATGCTGGAAGACTTTTGGCTTCCACGTAGGGAAGGTGGTCGTGGCACGGAGATCACAACTCTCCCAGGAGGGCAGAACCTCGGAGAGCTTACAGATGTGCAATATTTCCAAACAAAACTTTACAAAGCGTTAAATGTCCCTTCTGGTAGACTCGATTCCGCTACCTCATTTAACCTTGGTAGATCTTCTGAGATCACCAGAGATGAACTAAAGTTCACAAAGTTTGTTGGTAAGCTTCGTAAAAAGTTCAGTGAACTGTTCCAAGATACTCTGAAAACTCAATTGATTCTCAAAGGAGTTATTACTCCTGAAGATTGGGAGCAGATGAAGGAGCACATTCAGTATGACTATCTGTATGACAATCATTTCACGGAATTAAAGAACCTTGAGATGATGAACGAGAAACTTCAGATTCTCGCGCAGATGGATCCATTTGTCGGTAAGTATTTCTCTACGGATTACATTCGCAAACAAATTCTTGGTCAGACTGAGAAACAAATGGAAGAGTTGGATGTTGAAATGGCAAATGATATCAAGTCTGGCAAAGTAATTGATCCGCTCGACACGGTATCTCAAGAGAAAGATTCCATGGATAGGGAGCAGCAAAGCGCAGACTTGGACATGGATATGAAGAAGGTTCAGATCCAGCAAGCTAAAAATCCGCCCAAACCCGCATCTCAAAAGAGCAACAGTAATAAATAATTTACAGTCAAGTTAATATTATGGATACACAAGAGCGAGAAATCGTTGATTTGCTTTGGGATAATGATCAAGCGGATGCGCTTGCAAAACTCAAAGACATGCTGCAGGTAAAAGCTGCTATGGCAGTGGATGCTTCTAAACAAGATATTGCAGCAAAAATGTTTCCTCATGTTCCCGTAGACGGAGAACCCGAAAGCGAAGAAGAGGAAGAAACTGAAGACGAAACCACAGAAGAGGAAACCGATGAAACTGATCACGGAACAGATTGAAGATATTGAAATTCTTACCGAAGAAAACGACGGTAAGAAAGATACTTTTATTAAGGGTATCTTCCTTCAAACTGAGATCAATAACAGAAATGGGCGCATGTACAAATATGCAACCATGGAACGTGAGGTCAATAAGTACAACGAAGAGTTCGTTCAGCGCGGACGTGCTCTCGGAGAACTTGGACATCCTGACGGTCCAACGATTAACCTCGATCGTGTGTCACATAAAATTGTTGAGCTTTATCCAGAAGGTACAAACTTTATTGGTAAGGCAAAACTTTTAGAAACCCCTATGGGTAAGATCGCAAAGAGCTTACTTGACGAGGGGGTTCAGCTCGGTGTCTCTTCTAGAGGACTTGGTTCCATTAGAAAAGAGGGAAACACTAATGTAGTTGCTGATGACTTTATGCTTGCTACTGCTGCGGATATCGTAGCAGATCCTTCTGCCCCCGATGCATTTGTTGAGGGAATCTATGAAGGTAAAGAGTGGGTCATGGAAGGTAACCGCATTAAGGAAGTACACATCGAACAGATCAAGCAAATGCTTGACACTGCACCCAGTAGTCAAGAGCTTCAAGAGAGAAAGTTACGCGCATTTGAACTTTTCCTCAGAAATTTGTGATTTATAAATAAATATAGAAATTACCCCGCAGTCTTATTACCCGTAGGAGCAATTATGTCTACTATTGATGAAAAATTTCAGAAATTGATCGCAGAAAAGACTGCGGTTGAAGAAGAAGTTATTGAGGAAGAAGCTGCCACTGGCGATGCTGCCATCAAGAAAGGCGCTGTTCCTCCTCAAAAGTCCGACCTCAAGAATGATGGTTCGGAGGTTGCAAGCAACAGCAAGGAGAAACCAGAAGGCACAGATAATCCTGGTGCCAAGGCTGCTGCTCCTGTGACTGCGACTAAAGATTCTACCCTCAAGACCAAGCCTAGTGGTGCTTCCTCCGCTATGCCTGGTGCTCTGTCTGCAAAGATCTTTGACGAAGTAGAGGCAGAGGGCGAGGTAGTTACCGAAGAGGACAACACCGAAGACATCGTAGCGATTCTGTCTGGTGCTGATCTGTCCGAAGAATTCCAAGAAAAAGCAAAAACCGTTTTCGAAGCAGCAGTATCTGCAAAAGTAGAAGAAAAGGTTTTTGCTATTAAGGAATCCGTCGAAGCAAAACTCACTGAAGAGATCGAATCGATCAAAGAAGAGTTTGCTGGACGTGTAGAGAACTTCCTGAATTATGCATGTGAAGAGTGGATGACCGAGAACGAGCTCTCTATTGAGCAAGGTCTCCGCGCTGAAATTGTAGAGAGCTTCATGGAAGGTCTTAGAAATCTGTTCATCGAAAGCAACATCAACGTTCCTAACGAGCAACTTGATCTTGTTTCAGAGATGAGCGAAAAGCTTGATGAAATGGAGACCCGACTCAACGAACAAGTTGAGAAGAATATCCAACTGCATGAGAAGGTATCTGGTTATCGTAAAAATGAGATTTTGAATGAACTGACCCGTGGTCTCGCAGAGACCCAAAAGGATAAGTTCACCTCTCTCGCTGAAGCAGTTGAATTCAAAACTGAAGAGTCGTATCGTGAGAAGCTGATTCAAATCAAAGAATCATACTTTGGTGCTCCCAAAGTAGAGGTTCCTGGAGAAATTTCTTCAGATGAACCAGCCAAAATTGAAGTCGTTAGCGAGTCTATGTCAGCATACGTTGCTGCTCTCGCTAAGCGCATCTGATTGTAACCCACTTAAACCCCTAAAAGGAGAACTCAAATGTATCAATCTGAGAACCTCCAAGAGAAGTGGTCACCAGTCCTTAACCATGATGGTCTTCCTGAAATCAAGGATAACTATCGTAAGGCTGTTACCGCTATCCTCCTGGAAAACCAAGAGAAAGCTATGCGTGAGGAGCGTGCCATCCTTACCGAAGCACCAACCAACGTTGGTCCTATCAACACCCCAACAACCGCATCAGGTAATGTTTTCGGTTTCGACCCTATCCTCATTAGCCTGATCCGCCGTTCGATGCCTAAGCTGATTGCTTATGACATCGCAGGTGTTCAACCTATGACAGGTCCTACTGGACTCATCTTCGCGATGCGTTCACGTTACACCAACCAGACTGGTTCTGAAGCCTTCTTCGACGAGGCAGACGCACAGTTCTCTGGTACTCTGGGCGCAACCACAACCCCAACCACAGAACTGAACCCAGGTCTGATCAACGACGCAACTGGTGGTGGTACAACCGCAACCAACTACGACCTCGCTTCCTCCAAGCTCTCCACTTCAAACCTGGAAGCTGCTGGTGACAGCGGTAGTGAGTTCAACGAGATGGCATTCACCATCGATCGTATTGCTGTTGAAGCAAAAGGTCGTGCGCTGAGAGCCGATTACTCCGTTGAACTGGCACAAGACCTCAAGGCGATCCACGGTCTTGATGCCGAGTCGGAGCTGGCAAACATTCTGTCAACCGAGATCCTTGCTGAGATCAACCGTGAGGTTGTTCGTACCGTATATCGCGGTGCTAAGCCTGGTGCTCAAGCTAACGTTGCTAACGCTGGCGTATTTGACCTCGACGTTGACTCCAACGGTCGTTGGTCGGTTGAGAAGTTCAAAGGTCTGCTCTTCCAAATCGAGCGCGATGCCAACGCAATCGCACAAGAGACTCGTAGAGGGAAGGGTAACGTCATCGTCACTTCTGCTGACGTTGCTTCTGCACTCGCTATGGCAGGCGTTCTGGACTACTCCAGCGGCATCAATCAAGCTGTTGGTGGTCTGGGCGAGATCGATGACACTGGTAACACCTTTGTCGGCACTCTCAACGGTCGCTTCAAGGTCTATATTGATCCTTATTCGGCAAACGTTGCTTCTGACCAATACTACGTTGTTGGCTACAAGGGTTCCAACGCTTATGACGCTGGTCTCTTCTATTGCCCATACGTTCCTCTGCAAATGTACAGAGCGATCGGTCAGGATACCTTCCAGCCACGCATCGGATTCAAGACCCGCTACGGCATGGTCCTGAACCCATTTGCTAAGGGTCTGACTGCACTGAGCAATAGCGATCCTCAGCACAGCAGCAACCTGTCTGCTAACGCTTACTATCGTCGCGTTCGCGTTAAGAACCTCATGTGAGTCTTTCCCTCACATTTACTGGGACCTCTTCGGAGGTCCTTTTTTATTGGGATAAATATATTATTCCACGCACATGTACCATGGCGAAGTCAGCTAACAAAGGCAAGAAAGGATCTGCCAATAATAAAAAGCAAAACCAAGGTAACGCTACCGCTAATAAAGCTAAGAACGGAGGAAAGAAAAAATGATTGACCTAATCGCATTTGCGATTATTGGTATGGCAGAAATCGGACCTAACGTTTGTAAGGTTGATTACATGCGCTATGTGGATGTGGAATCAGTTACTTTACCCTGTGACAGTATGAAACTAAATATGATTAGTGGTGATAAGAAAGATGGCGTCTGAAACAAATTTATTTTCTCCAAGAAATCAAAACTTCTTATCTCCAGTAGGATTCAAATTTGTTATTGGTAGAACTCCAAACGTGGACTACTTCTGCCAATCAGCTTCGATTCCAGATGTGAATATTGGTATTCGAGAAATCCAAACACCAATCAAAGATTTCAGTGTACCAGGAGACAAGATCACATACGGAGATCTGAATCTCAGATTCCTGGTGAACGAAACACTTGATAATTATTATGAGATTTACAGATGGCTCAAAGGACTCACAAACCCACAGGAATGGGAAGAGTTCTATGAGTATATTCAAACTGTAGATGAATCAGGTAGATCTACAAGCTTCACTAAACAAATGAGTGACGCACGTCTACTGATTCTTAATAGCAACTACAATACAGTATCGAGTGTCAATTTTTACAATATTTGGCCAACTAGTTTAACAACCTTGGAATTTGATTCCACTGCTACAGATATTAATTACTTTACAGCAGAGGTAAATTTCAAGTATACTTTATATGAAATCACTGACTCTGACGGACAGATTGTATGAATCTTGAAACCCTTGACGAAATGTGGGAAAAGGATTCCCACTTAGATGATGAAAAATTAGATCATGACTCATTATCGATCCCCAGATTACATGCTAAATATTTAAGACTATACAATAGTTTTGCGGTTCTTCGGGATCAGCAAGAGCTAACCGTAAAATCGGTATACCGTGATCGTTGGGAATTTTATACTGGCAAATCAGAAAAACCTTTTCACATTAAACTTCTCAAACAAGATGTAGGCATCTACATAGACTCTGACGAAGAATATCAAAGAGCGGTTCTGAAACTTAAGTATTATAACCAGATGGTCGAATCACTAAAGACCATCATCACGGCAATTAACAATCGTTCATTCCATATTAAGAACGCGATTGAGTTTGCCAAATTTTTGAAAGGTTATGAAGTCTAGTGTCATCATCGAAAAGAAGAACGAGGTTTATTTAAAGATTGATTGTGAACCGCACGTACAATATGAGTTAGCTGACGAGTTCACGTTTGATGTACCTCAAGCGAAATTCATGTCAGCTTATAAGAAGAGGTTCTGGGATGGCAAAATCAAATTATTCTCCCCTGGTACGGGCGAGATTTATGTTGGTCTTCTCCCTTACGTTACAAGTTTTTGCAAGGAAAGGGGGTATGAATATGTCTATAGAGAAAACAAGTTTTACGGACTTCCATCAGAAGTGGATGAGTTTGTCACCCCTGAAGGAATCGGAGAATTCGTAAAGACTCTAAACATACCACATAAAGTAAGAGACTATCAATACAAAGGCATCTACGAAGCTCTGAGAAACAAAAGGAAGCTTCTGTTGTCTCCGACTGGATCTGGAAAATCGCTGATGATCTATGCGATTATCAGATACTTCGAGAAAAAGAATTTAAAGACACTCATCGTTGTCCCAACTACATCGCTGGTCGAACAGATGTATAAGGACTTTGAGGATTATGGTTGGAACGCTAAGCACCACTGCCATAAAGTATATGGTGGACAATCTCCGATTTCCAAAAAGGATGTGGTGATTACAACTTGGCAGTCTATCTACAAGCTCCCTAAGAATTACTTTAATGATTTTGGAGCAGTGATTGGAGACGAGGCACATCTCTTTAAAGCTAAGTCACTCACTGGGATCATGAATAAGTTGCATGATTGTAAATACCGCGTTGGGTTCACAGGTACATTAGACGGAACTGCAACCAATCGCCTTGTTCTTGAAGGTGTGTTTGGTGCTGTCAATAAAGTCATTAAGACTGAGAGTCTTATTCAACAGGGGCATCTCTCTGAATTTGAAATTAAGGTTCTTATTCTAAAGCATGACTCAAAAGCATTTGATAGCTACCAGCAAGAGATTGATTACCTTGTAGAGCATTCTGGTAGAAACAAATTCATTCGCAATCTGGTGTGTGATCTTGAGGGTAATACTCTCGTGCTGTTTAACTACGTTGAGCGTCATGGTATGCCTTTATTTGATCTCATAAATAATAAAGTTGGAGAAGATCGATTGGTCTTCTTGGTACACGGGGGAGTAGAAGTCGAAGACCGCGAGAAAGTTAGACAAATCGCAGAGACTACATCGAACTCTATCATCGTTGCATCATACGGAACATTTAGTACAGGCATCAACATTCGTAATCTTCATAATGTTGTATTTGCCTCCCCGTCAAAATCAAGAGTAAGAAACTTACAAAGTATCGGGCGCGTTCTCAGAAAAGGTGAGAACAAAAGAAAAGCAGTACTTTATGATATTGCTGACGATATATCAAAAGGATCAAAAAAAAACTATACACTCAATCACTTAGTAGAAAGAGTAAAAATATACAACGAAGAAAACTTTAATTATGAATTCATCGATGTTCGCATTCGAGATAACTAAAATGGATGAGGAATTTCTTGCCGCACTAAAACTAATTACTGGTGAAGAGATTCTTGCTGTCGTTTGTCCTGTTAATGATGAAGCTGGAGAATATGTAATTGTTGAGAATCCAATCGAAGTAGAAGAAGTTCAACTCGGTAGGAAAGCAGGAGCCAAAGTTGGACCCTGGATGAAGTTCTCAAATGAAACTGTATTCATTATTCCAAAAGAAAAAATTGTCACACTTGTAGAAGTCAGTTCAGAAGTCGAAGTATTCTACAAGCTCTCTTTGAGAAAATTAAATCGTGATTCAAATCAATTGAATGTAGACAAGACAAACGGGATAGGAAGACTTGGATCTGTAGAAGAAGCTAGAAAAAGATTAGAGAATCTATTTAAAAGATAAAAGCTATTAACTATTTTTTGAACCCTCCACAGGGTTATTGTATCGTTTTTTGGGGGGTCTGTCAAGCCCCTTGACTTACGCAGTTCAATTTGCTACACTTATAGAAAATCAATACATGTTGTATGAATGACAAAGAAAACTGGAAAATCAGAACACTACGTTAATAACAAAGAATTCTTAGAGGAACTCATCGAATTCAAACGCAAGTGCAAAGTTGCTGCTGAGAAGGGTGAACCACGTCCTCAAATTAATAATTATATTGGCGAGTGTTTTCTGAAGATCGCAACTCACTTATCATACAAACCAAACTTCGTGAACTACATGTTCAGAGAGGATATGATCTGTGATGGAATTGAGAACTGCGTTCAATACATCGAGAACTTTAATCCTGATAAATCAAGCAATCCCTTTGCTTACTTTACTCAGATCATCTACTATGCTTTCTTGCGTAGAATCCAAAAAGAAAAACGTCAGCTAGAAATCAAGAATAAAATTCTTACTAGATCTGGATATGAACAAGTGTTTCATTCTGATGACAACGATTTTTCTTCGGACTATAACACCATCAAAGAAAACGTAGAGATTAGAATCAAATGAGTAACGAAGAAGAATTAGAACGTATTGCAAATGATTATGATTGATCTTATTAAAACACTACTTAAATCAGCACTTGCTACCTCCCGTTGGGGTCCGCTAACAGAAGCAGATGAAGAACTTGTATGGGACTCTTCCTTTGCTAAAATATTCAAAGCATCATCTATTCGCCGTACACCCCACACCCCACGCACTGCAATTACACTCGAATGACTCAGCTTATTGACCCCTCTGATCCACGCTATTTCCGACAAACATCTGACGAACCATATCTCCGTCACGATTATAAATTAGTAACAAGCACTGGCGAATCTGTTATCTTTGATAATTATGAAGATGTGCAGCGTAGGTGGTTTGAGCGTGGTGGTAATTTTTTAAGTCACGTTGAAGTTCTAGATCACAAAGAACCTAAGAATAAAAAGAAGAAATGATTTCCAGATCCAATTTCAACCCACGAAGGTTACGTAGGTGGCAAGTTGTAACGAGTATTTAAATTATGAAAGTAGCGATCATTACAGACCAGCATTTTGGAGCAAGAAAGTCAAACAGAATCTTTCATGACTTCTTCCTAAAATTTTATAACAACATCTTTTTTCCAACACTGGAAGAACGTGACATCAAAGTAGTAATTGACTTAGGTGATACATTTGACAACCGCCGCAATATTGACTTGTGGTCTATTCACTGGGCTAGAAAAAATTATTACGACCGCCTAGATAAAATGGGCGTGAATGTTTATTCTGTTGTTGGTAATCACACGGCATACTTTAAAGATACCAATAACATCAACACCCTGGATAACGTTCTTGGGCAGTATGATAATATTAAGATATACTCAAAACCAACTGAAGTGAATATTGGTGGTTTGGGTATTTTGTTTGTTCCATGGATCAATCAAGAAAATGCTGAAGAAACTTTCCAACTTATTGAAAAGACAACTTGCGAGTGTGCGATGGGGCACCTTGAGCTCAACGGATTTGAAGTCCGTAGAGGACTCATCATGGACCACGGTGATGAGAGCGGTCGCTATAAAAAGTTCAAGCAAGTATTCTCGGGACACTACCATCACAAGTCATCCAGAGCTAATGTAAAGTACCTTGGCAATCCTTACCAAATTTATTGGAATGATTACAAAGATCAAAGAGGATTTCATATCTTTGACACAGACACTCTTGAACTTGAGTACATTCAAAATCCATATGAAATCTATGAAAAGATTTACTATGATGAAAGCAAGGTAAATAGTTCTAAGTTTAAGTACAAAGATTACTCAGAGAAATTTGTTAAGGTTGTAGTTGAAAAGAAAAATGACTCTCACAAGTTTGATTTTTTTGTAACTCAACTTTTTGCAGCAGGAGTACATGAAGTAAAGATCATCGAGGACCCTTCTTTCGAATCAGATCTCCGAGAAGAAATTGATATTGAAACTGAAGACACTCTCACTATTCTTGAGAAGTATGTTGATGACCTTGAGCATCAAGATAAATCTGGTCTCAAGAATCTTTTGAAATCTTTGTACGTCGAAGCACTGGAGCTTGTTTGATGTACATACTCGCACTGAAAGGTTATGAAGAAGAAGGTGCATATGCTGTCACTTCAGATGAGGGTGAGCAGATTGTGTACCTTTTTCTTGACAAAGACGACGCAGTGCGCTATGCTGGTCTTCTGGAAGCAGATGATTTTCCAGAAATGTCAGTAGTAGAAGTGGAAGACCGTAATGCTATGCGAGCTTGCGAGCAGCATGGTCATCCATACTATATCGTAACTCCCGACGATATAGTGATACCTCCTAGAGAAGATTAATTTTTGTCCTTTCATTATGATTATATTCAAGTCTATACGTTGGAAAAACTTTCTCTCTACGGGAAATGTTTTTACTGAACTGCGTCTTGATAACAGTCCTTCTACTCTGATCGTGGGTAGTAATGGTGCTGGCAAGTCCACTCTTTTGGATGCGATTTGCTTCGCCCTGTTTAACAAACCCTTTCGGAAAATCAACAAACCCCAGTTAATCAACTCGATTAATGAAAAAGATTGCCTTGTTGAAGTAGAGTTCAGTGTTGGTTCTAAAGAATATCTTGTTCGTCGTGGAATCAAACCCTCTATTTTTGAGGTACATCTGAATGGACAAATGTTGAATCAAGAAGCTTCAGCTGTTGATCAGCAGAGGTCCCTAGAGCAAAACATTCTGAAGTTGAATTTCAAGTCATTCACTCAGGTTGTCATTCTTGGTTCATCTACTTTTGTTCCATTCATGCAGCTTCCTCCAGCGCATCGTAGAGAAGTTATTGAAGACTTGCTTGATATCAAGATCTTCTCTACGATGAATCTTCTTCTTAAAGATCGAATTAAAATCATTCGGGATGATATTAGAGATCTTGATTACAAGATGGAGATCGCTAAAGAAAAGGTGCAACTGCAACAAAGATTTATTGCTGATCTGAAGGAGCAGTCTGCAGCTAACAACGTTCAAAGACAATCGAGTATTAACTCCATTCGATCTGAGATTGAATTGATTCAAGGTATCAATATTGAGAACCTTGAATTGTGTGAGGGAATACAAAACCAAATCGATGAATGTGGTACAGTAGAAGATGAGTTTGATAAACTCAAAATCTTCGAATCTAAGTTCCAAGACAAATCTAAAAAACTGAAGAGCGACTATAAATTCTTTGAAGAGAATGATACGTGCCCTACTTGCAAGCAAAGTATAACTGAAGAACTTAGAGTAGAAAAGAAATCAAATATTGAATCCTCTATTGAGGAGCTAGAGTCCGCTACAAAAGATCTTAAGGTTAAGATCCATGATATCACTGAATCCCTCAATAAGAAAAAAGAGTTTCTTAAAAATTACCAAGACCTCCAGCAGCAAATCTCTACCAATAATAGGGAGATCCAGTGGAAGCAAGACTCTATACGAAAAATTGAAGAAGAAATTGAAAAGCAAAATGGTGGCGGGGCGAACCTAATACGGGAACAAGAAAAATTAAAGGAGTTGGCTAAGGAAGGAATTTCGATTGAAAAAGAACTTTCTTCCACAAAACATAAAAGGGATAACCACGAGGTTGTCCTTTCCATGCTCAAAGATACTGGTATCAAATCCCAGATCATTAAAAGGTATCTGCCCGTGATGAACCAACTCATCAACCGTTATCTCAAAGAGTTGGACTTTTATGTTTCGTTTAGTCTTAGTGAAAACTTTGAGGAAACCATCAAGTCACGTTATCGTGATGACTTCTCTTATGCTTCTTTTAGCGAAGGTGAAAAGATGCGAATAGACTTAGCTCTGTTGTTTACTTGGAGAACTATTGCTAAGATGAAGAACAGTGCTAATACCAACCTCCTTATTCTGGACGAAATTTTTGATAGTAGTCTGGATACTTCTGGAACAGAGGACTTCATGAAAATCCTTAGGACATTCTCTGACAATACAAATGTTTTTGTTATTTCTCATAAACCAGATGTATTGCAGGATAAGTTTGCTAGTATTCTTCGTATAGAAAAAAAGCAGAACTTCTCTGTTATAACAGAAGAATAAATAATAAATCATACATTTTGTCATGACACACTACAAACCATATACTCCAGAATGGCATCGTAAAAGGTATCTGAAAGAAGCGATCGATAATTATCTGGATGAGCAAATTGAAAATGAAATTATCCTAAATGATATATCTGATATCCTCTCAGAGAGATCTGAACGAGCATATCAAGAATTCAATAGGATTAACGATTTGGAATCAAGGATCAAGTAATTAATGCTAACCAACCCCATCTAGAAATTTCATATGCTGTCAGCACAATATCGTCTTCGCCTTGAAGGAATCTGTGATAAGATTGCAAAACATCAAGAAGTAAGTCTCGAAGATATGATCTGGGCAGAGAAACTTGCTAAGGCAAATCGCTCTGCTGCTACCATCCTCCGTCAAGCACGTAGGACTGCTGAGAACCCAGATATGCAGGAGGGAGATATGGATGATTTTTTAAACCAACTTGATATTGGTGGGACGGGGCTTGACAGATTCGGGAGAAGGGGTTTTAATAGTGTGGATGACATGGTGGACTGGTTCACCGAAGACAAACCCGACGACTGGAGGCAACGTGACTAACGTACCAAACTGGCAGCACCACTCCAAGAAGGAGAAGAAGCGCCACCTTAAGCCACAGGCACTAAGACAAGCGAAAGCTCGCCTGAGCCACTTCAAGAAGTGTCACATGAACCCCGCCAAGCGCGGGGTTTCTTCGTATTGTAGGTACATCCAAGAGACCTCAGTATGAACAACGTCAAAGACCATCTCGCTCGCCTTCTCGCTCAAGAGGATCTGATTGTTGAGCACAGACAGGTTGAGACTGCACAGTTCAACGTAGAGACTCGTGTGCTCACTCTTCCTATGTGGAAGAAAGCTAGTAATGATGTTCTTGATTTGTTGATCTCGCATGAGGTTGGACATGCTCTCTACACTCCTAATGACTGGTCTTTTGAGAGCGAGGTTCCTACTCAATTTGTGAATGTCACTGAGGACATTCGTGTTGAGAAGTTGATGAAGCGTCGCTATCCTGGTCTTGCAAAGACTTTCTTCCGTGGATATAAAGATCTCAGCGACCAAGACTTCTTCTCTATCGGTGATTCCGATCTCAGTTCCTATAACACTGCCGATCGTCTGAACATTCATTTCAAGATTGGTAATTTTGTTACCGTTCCTTTCTCCGAAGAGGAAAAAGAGTTTGTGAGTATTGCAAACTCTCTGGAGACTTTTGCTGATGCTGTTGAGCTTGCAAAGCTTATCTATAAGTTCTGTAAGGAATCCATCAAAGAGAAAGTAGAAGATCTTGATGCTGATGCTCCTCAGAGCACTTCACCATCTCAGGGTCAGTCTACTCAATCTGACTTCTCTGATTCTCAGGATGGGGAGAATGAAGATGATAGTACTAATGAATCTCCTTCCGATCTTTCTGGTTCTCGTTCTCCTGAGATCAAGCAGGAATCCCAGGACTTTGAAGATCATGGTGCAGATGATGTTGAGGTTCAGACTGATTCTAACTTTAACGACTTTGTTAAGGATCTGATTGACAACAACGGCGGATTGTTTGATTATCTCGAAGTTCCGAACTTCGATTGGAACCAAGTCATCGTTAGCAATTCCCGTGTCCATGAGCACATTCAAGGTGCCTGGGAAGCAAATGATTATGATGATAGTAGTGAATCTTTCTACCGTGTAGATTCTGAGTATCGTCAGTTCAAGAAAAACTGTGCCCAGGAAGTCAACTATCTCGTGAAAGAGTTTGAGTGTAAGAAGTCTGCAAGCTCATATGCTCGCGCTACTACCTCTCGCACTGGTGTTCTGGATTGCACTAAGCTTCATACCTATAAGTACAACGAAGATCTCTTCAAGAAGGTTACCAACCTTCAGCAGGGCAAGAACCATGGTCTGATCTTTAACCTTGATTGGTCTGGTTCTATGCGGGATACAATCTTTGCTACCTTCAAGCAGTTGATTGCTCTGGTTTTATTCTGCCGTAAAGTTGGTATTGCATACACCGTGTATGCTTTTAGTGATGGTTGGACTCCAGAAACTTTTCGAGACTTTGCTCATGAAGAGGCAAATAAGATTTGGATTCATCCAGATTTTTCCATGCTGACTCTTCTTACTAGCAAGTCCAACAACTCCGAGCATGAGCGTCAGTGCCGCAATCTTTTTAGACTTGCAGCTACTTTAGGTCGTGCAAACTTTCCGACATACTATCCTGTTGCTAGGAAGCTTCATCTTTCTGGCACTCCGTTGAATGAAGCTGTGCTATCTATGTTCCATATCGCACCTAAGTTCAAGAAGGAAAACAAGTGCGAGAAGGTTCACATCATTAATCTGACTGATGGTGAGGGTCATCCCATGTGCCGTAGTAAGTCAGTCCGCAATTATCGTGATGGATCTTCTATGATTATTCGCAATCCTATTTACGGTAACTGTCTGCTTCGCGATAGAAAGACTGGAAAGACCTATCAGTTTGGTCATAATCAGTGGGCTCAGACCAGCACTTTTGTGCAAAACTTCCGAGATCGTTTCTCTGACTGTGAGATCATTTCGATTCGAATCCTCTCTGGTCGTGAATGGAATCGTTACAAGATGTCCGATCTTCCTTATGGGCGTACCTACTCAATCCAAGCTGATGAAGAGTGGAAGAAGAATCGCTGCTACATCAATCCACATACTGCATACAGCATTTCCTACGCACTTCGTAACGAAAGCCTTGACACAGACACCGAGTTTGTAGTAGGAGAGGATGCGTCTAAAGCACAGATCAAGAGTGCATTTAGAAAAGCCCTGAGCGGCAAGAAGTCCAACAAGAAGATTCTCTCATCCTTTATCGAGCAGATTGCATGAACATTTTCGCGACCGATCCATCTCCCCGTAGATCTGCTATCTCTTTGCCAGATAAGCACATCGTTAAGATGCCACTAGAATGTTGTCAGATGATCTCCATCATCTACTCTAAGTGGTATCTTAACTGGGGTGAAATTCATAGAGCAGATGGACAAGCTTATTCAACAGCAAAGGGTGCTTTTCGTAATCATCCTTGTACAAAATGGGCAGCACAAAACATTTACAATCTAGCTTGGTTGATTCAGCACGGTTGTGCTTTGTCATCTGAATACTCTTATAGATATAATAAAGTGCATTCGTGCGCCAAGTCTTTGTTTGAAGCTAAGTTAATTTTTCATCAGCAAACCAGTAAGACCATAACTTGTTATTGCATGGCAGAGAACTTTGCCCGTGCCATGCCAGATGAATTTAAGCTTGACACAAGTATAGATACATTCGACGCATACAAAATGTATGTTGCATCTAAACCTTGGGCTGCTTCAAATTACCTTCGTAAACCTGAGAGAAAACCTTACTGGATATGAGACACGTCCTTTTTACTTTGAAAAACTGTTCTGCTGTACTTCTTGATGATGAGCAATACGTCAAAGATGTCGTGTTATATGCCGCTATCAAATGCAACTCGACTCTGTTGGCGATTAATTCTCACAAGTTTGATCCACAAGGAGTGACGTGTGTAGCTATGCTTGCTGAAAGTCATATCAGCATTCACACTTGGCCAGAGTTAGGGATGGCGGTCTGTGATATTTTTACATGTGGAGATCACACAACCCCTCAGGATGGAGTCGAATACATGAGGAAAATGCTTTATGCTGACAACATGGTTAGTCAGGAGTTCTTCAGACCACTTTCTTAAGTGTCCACTGCCCGCCCCTGAGGCGGGTTTTTGCTTTATGATATGTCCATACCAATCAAGGAAACCAACTATGACCTCCAACTTTGTTGCTGAAATTCGTTCTGAGTATGGCGAGAGCGTCACTGCTGCTGACGTAAAAGCATTTGCTCGCAGCAGAGGTGTCTCCTATCCTACGGTCACTCGTTATCTTGATGCATACAAAGTCAAGCGTGGTCTTTGGAATCTGACCATCCAAGAAAAGCTTGAGCAGACCTATCAGGCACCTGCTGCTGCTCCTGCTGTTAGTGTTACCGTTCGGGAAGATCAGAACCTTATTCCTACCAAAGACTCCAGTTATGTCCCGTTCGGGAACTTTACTGATGTGAAGAGGATCATCAAGTCTGGCATCTTCTATCCCACCTTCATCACAGGTCTCTCTGGTAATGGTAAGACCTTCTCTGTTGAGCAAGCATGTGCTCAGTTGGGTCGTGAGTTGATTCGTGTCAATATCACTATCGAGACTGACGAAGATGATCTTCTCGGCGGTTTCCGTCTCATCAACGGTGAGACTGTGTGGCATAATGGTCCTGTGGTGGAAGCACTTGAGCGTGGAGCTATTTTGCTTCTGGATGAGATTGACCTTGCATCTAACAAGATCCTGTGTCTTCAGTCAATCCTAGAAGGTAAGGGAGTCTTCCTCAAGAAGATCGGCAAGTATGTCAATCCTACTGCTGGGTTCAACGTGATCGCTACTGCCAACACCAAAGGTAAAGGTTCTGATGACGGTCGTTTCATCGGCACCAACGTGCTCAACGAAGCATTTCTTGAGCGTTTCCCCGTGACCTTTGAGCAGGAGTATCCTTCTCCCTCTACCGAGCAGAAGATTCTGGAAGGCATCTCTCTTGATCTTGGTGTGGAAGATCGTGACTTCTGTAAGCGTCTGGTTGACTGGGCAGACATCATCCGTAAGACCTTCTATGATGGTGGTATCGATGAGATCATCAGCACTCGTCGTCTTGTCCACATCATTCGTGCTTATGCTATCTTCCAAGATAAGGCAAAAGCAATTCAGTCTTGCATCAATCGTTTTGATTCCGAGACGAAGCAAGCTTTTACTGAATTGTATGATAAAGTAGATGTAGATGTAAACTTTGGAGATACTAATGATCGATCTGTGGAAGGAGTACAGGGAAGTCCTTTTTGAGACTTTCCCTGACCTTGGGTGGTCACATAGTTGGGCTCGATGGTCTGAGAATGATACAGAACTTAGAGCCCAAATTTACACAGGTCCACACTTTCTGAAGTCCAGAGAAGTTTTGATTTGGGATGAGAAAGCTTGTATTTACAACAACATTCTTTATCCCAAAACTGGATCCAATCTTCCTTGCTTTGGGATGGATCTAATGGGATTCTTTGAAAAGAAAGTCATCATCGTATTTGACTTTCAGCATCCCACTGAGAACTATATGTTCTCTGTTCCTGGACTTCCCAAGGCAGAAGGATCATTTAGATTCTTTGAGCCTGGCAACCATTTTTCTGAAAATGTTTATGTTGCCAAATGTACCATGTCCCAAGTCAACGATCATCTCCCGATGTTTAAAGAATACTTGACTGTATACAAGGATATGGTAGAATGTAGTTGTCCTACTGGAGAAGATACTTCCGTGTATTCTGACTTTGACAAATACATGACAGAGCTAGATCCAGTCGGAGGTTACCTCTCAAGTAAATTCGGTAAAGAAAAATCCGAAGCACTTGTAAATGATTTCCTTTTTTGCTATGGTTAATTCTTGGTCACTGCTTTATGATGTTATGGAAAATGACAAAATTGTTCTGAACTACGATCGCGATCCCGTTGTTGATTATGCTCCTGGTGGAGTTCTCAACATCACTGGTAATGTTGATCTTGGTTCTTTCGCCTCAAATGTGAAATACAAGTATGAAGAAGATAAAATTGTTAGCGAGCTCCTTGGGTACATCCGTGGAACTTACCAGCAGCATTATTCAGCTGGTGATGATCAGATCCAAACCCTTGATCTGATTGAAGCTTGTGGAGATGGTGAACCTTTCTGTCGTAGCAACATCCTGAAGTATGCTTCGCGCTATGATAAGAAAGGAACCGCTCGTCGTGACATTCTGAAGATCCTGCACTACGCAGTTCTACTGCTACATTTTAACGATAAAAATGCTAAGCGTGAAACCTATGAAACTTTCTAGAAGTACCCTCGACATTCTGAAGAATTTCTCCACTATCAATCAGTCGATTTGCTTTAAGAAAGGTAGTCAAGTTTCAACTCTTTCGATTCAAAAAAACATTCTTGGTCGTTGCGTTGTAGAAGAAAAGTTTCCAAGAGACTTTGCAATCTATGATCTGAGTGAGTTTCTCTCTGGTCTGACTCTATTCAACGATGCTGAGTTTGATTTTACAAACGATAGTTATCTTACAATTAAAGATAGTCGTAACAAGACTCGGTATTTCTTTGCAGATCCTTCTGTAATTACAACTCCACCAGATAAAAAAGTTGAGTTGCCAACTCAAGATGTTTGCTTCCTTGTATCGTCAACCGACCTTTCAAACATTATTAAAGCTGCTGGCATCTATGGTGTAGAAGATCTGTCTGTCGTTGGAAATGGATCTACTATTGATCTGGTCGTTAGAGATAAAAAGAATGACACCTCTAACAGCTATGCTGTTAGCGTTGGAGAAACAGATTCGAACTTCTGTTTCAATTTTAAGGTTGAGACCCTGAAGCTTCTTCCTGGTGATTATTCTGTCGTTGTCAGTAAGCACAACGCATCTCTCTTCAGACATGCTACACTGGATTTGGAATATTTGATTGCCCTTGAACCCGACTCTAAGTATGAAGGATGATTTTCTGTGGGTTGAAAAGTATCGCCCACAAACTATTGAGGACTGTATTCTTCCTAAAGAAACGAAGGATACATTCCAATCTTTTGTTGATGCTGGGGAGATCCCCAACCTTCTTCTTTGTGGCACCGCTGGTATTGGAAAGACCACGGTAGCTAAAGCACTGTGTAATGAACTTAATGTAGATTCCTATGTCATTAATGGATCCGACGAAGGTAGATTCCTTGATACTGTCAGAAACCATGCGAAGTCTTTCGCTTCGACCGTCTCACTTACCTCGTCTGCTAAGCACAAGGTTATTATTATTGATGAGGCAGACAACACAACCCACGATGTACAGCTCCTCCTACGGGCGTCTATTGAGGAATTTGCTGGCAATTGCCGTTTCATCTTTACCTGCAACTACAAGAACAAAATTATCGAACCACTCCACTCAAGGTGTGCCGTTGTTGACTTTGGAATCAAAGGAAAGCAAAAAGTTCAGATTGCTGGAAATTTCTTCAACCGTGTCAGGACTATACTTGAGAGCGAAAGTATCAAGTATGATCCGAAGGTTCTCGCAGAGGTTGTCCAAAAGTACTTTCCCGATTTTCGACGTACCCTAAATGAGTTGCAACGTTATAGCGTTGGTGGTATAATTGATACAGGTATTCTTGCCAACATGGCGGAAGTTCGCATGGGCGAACTTATGGAAGCTTTGAAGAATAAAGAGTTTACCTTAGCTCGTAAGTGGGTCAATACTAATTTGGATAATGACCCTAACATTATTCTTAGGACGATCTATGAAACTCTGTATGATAGTCTTCAACCTCAGAGCATTCCTCATGCAGTCTTGGTGATTGCCAAGTATCAGTATCAATCTGCTTTTGTTGCTGATCAAGAAATTAATCTTCTTGCTGCTCTTACTGAAATTATGTGTGAGTGTCAATTCAAATGATTTCGGAGTTTAGTAATCCAAAAACTCAAGAATATTTAAAATTTAAAAAAGAAGTTCTTGATTGTTACTTTCCTTGGTGTTGGACTGCGGATAGTGTTCAGGATGAAGATGATAATCCACATAAAAATCCAATTCCAGTATTTACTCACACCATAGTAAAACGACCTTTGGATCCACCTGATTATAATTTATACCCAAAGCAAACTTCTGCATACGTCAACATAGCTAATTCCATACTTCAGCAAATATTTCTTTATAATAAAATAAATGTTGAATGTGTTTTTAGGATTGGAGTAAATTTAACTATACCAGTTATAGGATCTGAAAAAACATTACCACATGTAGATCATGATTTCCCTCATAAAAATTTACTTATTTATTTAAATGGTGGAGATGGTGATACTGTTTGTGGAGGAGAATCCTTTTCCCCAAAAGAAGATGCTATAATAGTTTTTGAGGGAGAACACTATCATTACCTTCCTTCAAAATCAAGACGAGTGGTTCTTATCTGTACCTTTATGTAATTATGAAATCTCTGAAAACACCTCTTCGTTATCCTGGCGGTAAGTCCAGAGCTTTAACTAAGCTATTTGAATATTTGCCTGATGAACCGTTCTCTGAATATAGAGAACCTTTCTTAGGTGGTGGTAGTATGGCAATAGAAGTTGCCAAATCTTTTCCAGGTAGAGTGGTTTGGGTAAATGATCTTTATGAGCCACTGGTTAACTTTTGGCAACAACTTCAGGCGTTTGGACCTGAGATGTGTAAAGATCTAACTCAAATTAAAAATGATCTTGGAGTTGTTCCCGACAAATCAGACTCTGTAGAACTCAACTCATATTACGCAAGAGCCGAACAGGTATTTCTTAAAGCTAAAAGTGAACTAAATGACGGAACAGCAAATAACTACCAGAGAGCTATTGATTTTTGGATTGTCAATAAGTGCTCTTTTTCTGGTCTTACTGAATCTTCCTCCTTCTCAAAACAAGCAAGCGTCGCCAACTTCACCTTGCGAGGAATTGAAAAGTTCCCAGACTACTCAAAAGTAATTGAGAAGTGGAGGATTACAAACTTGTCATACGATCATCTTAAGTCTGATGATAAGAATGTCTTTGTGTATGCGGATCCTCCCTATGACATTAAAGATAATCTCTATGGCAATAAAGGAAGTATGCACAAGGGATTTGATCACTCTCGTTTTGCTGATGAGATGGATTGCTGGTTATGCAACATCATGATCTCATACAACAATCATCCAGACATTTGTCAAAGGTTTACTGAATGGTGTCAGTATGATTATGCCCACACTTATACCATGCGATCTACTGGAGATTACATGGCAGACCAACAAGACCGTCGTGAATTGATTCTTACTAATTATGGGAAGTTTAGGGGTGCGTGTTCTCCGTAGTGGTTACTGCCAACTGTATCACACTACAAGAGGAGCTCTATCAACGTTCTGTCCAAATGCACAGTTTGCGTTGATTAATGGTGATGAGGTTCATGTGACCCTCAAGAGTGGTTCTGTTGCTATTTACAAGGTCAATAGTGGTGGAACTGGAGTCGTTGGTCCAACTAAGATTATCACTTAATTATGGCAGAATTGAAGGACTGGTTAAACAGTATTAATGATAACAAACAAAATATTCTAGAAGAAGATCCTACTTTAGAAAAAGCATATCCTCCTTACATTATCAACAAGTGTCTTGCTGGACACGTTGATACTGTTCTGTTTGCAAACGAAATGAACAAAGCGCATCATCTAGATAAGAGGATGCAATATGATTTTTATATAAATATCGTTAGGAAACGAAAACGGTTTTCACCTTGGTTGAAGAAAGCTAAGATTGACGATCTAGAGCATGTAAAAAGTTACTATGGTTATAGCAACGAAAAAGCAAAGATCGCTCTCACTCTTCTAACTGAACAACAACTTGATTTTATTAGAACAAAACATGACATGGGAGGAAAAAGATGACAGCGGTCGCTGAGCAGGAAGTGTATTGGACTTCCGATTGCATGGTTGAAGTTAGCTTGAATGAACCAGATGATTTCTTAAAAGTTCGTGAGACCTTAACCAGGATTGGTGTTGCTTCTCGCAAAGAAAAGAAACTCTATCAGTCTTGCCACATCCTTCATAAGCAAGGTAGGTATTACATCGTACACTTTAAAGAGTTGTTTGCTCTTGATGGTAAGAAAGCAAATCTTAGCATTAACGATGTACAGAGAAGGAATCGTATTATTCAATTGCTTAGTGATTGGGGTCTGATCACTGTTGCTAAGAAGGATGATGTAGTTGATGTAGCTCCTCTGAGTCAGATCAAAGTTCTTTCTTACAAGGAAAAGAATGATTGGACACTGGAGAGTAAGTACAACATCGGAAAGAAAAAGGCAGTATAAATATTTGTGAGATCTTTCGTGCGGTCTCTACAAAAGTCGGAACACCCTAAAGAGAGGTTCGGTTTTTACCGTTCCTCTCTTTTTCGTTTTGTGGTTAAATAGTATTGGATGCCGAAAGGGTCCACAAAACACAAACTCGCTTTTAAAGGAGCTACCATAATGACTAATGTTACCCGTTATACGGCTGCGGATCTTCCTACCCTGATGGAAAAGATCACTCGCAACAGTATTGGAATGGACGAGTACTTTGACCGTCTATTCAATCTTCATGAAACCACTTCAAATTATCCTCCATACAATCTTGTTCAGGTAAGTAACGTAGAATCACGTCTGGAAATTGCACTAGCTGGATTTAAAAATGAAGAAGTGAATGTGTACACGGAGTATGGAAAACTTTTTGTTGAAGGACAAAAGGAAGATAAAGAATCTGACACACGTTACGTCCATAAGGGATTGGCTCAACGATCTTTCAAAAGAGTATGGACACTCTCAGATGATACAGAAGTACGAGATGTCACCTTTGATAATGGATTACTGACAATTGTTCTTGGTAAGGTTATTCCAGAACATCATGCTCGTAAAGATTACCTCTAAATAGTTGCGCCAAATATCGTCGGCGCTGAGGGGTTCTTGACAAAGACCAAGAACCCCTCTATAATCTATAGTAAAACTACTTGAAAATATGATCAACGCAGATAGAGTTAAAGTTGTAGTTCTTGTAAATGGTGAACGTGTGATTGCCGATGTTCAGGAAGCAGTGCATAAAGATACTGGAGAACGTCAAGCTTGGGTATTTAATTTTCCATACAAAGTTACTTACGATCAACCACAACTTGATGGTACAGGTATTGTGCTTGATCCAGAAGTTAAAGTTCATTATGAACCTTGGTGTCCTCTGAGTGCAGATGTTCAGATGGCAATTAATACTTCTTTTGTTGCAACTATTCTTGAACCAGTTCCTAGCCTTCGAGATACATACATCGAGAATGTTCGTAAAATGGGCGGTGAAGTAGAATGAGCGTAAAGCTTTTGTTGTTGAAATCTGGTGAAGAAATCATTAGTGAAGTAAAGGAGATCTGTTCTCCTGAAAGTAATGATCCGATCGGTTTTCATTTACACAAACCATTTCGTCTAGATATTGTTTCTGATGTAGACGGTGGTATTATCTTTAATAGAGAAAAGGGATATCAATTGCACTGGTTCCCCTGGGCTCCTCTGAGTAAAGAGAGAGACTTTTTCCTTCCTGGTCATCATGTGCTAACTGCATATGATCCTTTGGATACAATTGCAGAGCAATATATTTCTGCAATCAAAGAGGATACCTACGAAGAAAACTTCAAGAAGCATGAAGCTATGCTTGCAGGTAAGGGTCTTAATGAATTGGATATGGAATCTATTTTTGAAGAAGCTGAAAAAATCTTACGAGAGGATGAAGAAAATGAAAACGATGTTAGTGATTCTGAGAACGGGAATGACCCTGATCTCCAAGGTGGAGCAACTGGATGAGGAACCAGCTTGCCATCTCTCCCAACCATATATGGTTCGAGATGACGGCACTCTAGCTCCTTGGCCAATCTGGTCAAATGATGACGAGATCTTGCTTTATTCCGAAACACTTGCTACAATAGTAGAACCAGCGGAGGAGATCCGCTTGAAGTATGAGCAAGTGACTAAATGAGTTTTTACACAAACGTTCAATTGGTCGGAGATGACCTTCTCTACCTTGGATATGAAGAGGGACCTGGCGGGTTGCTTGAGCGTATCCAAAGGAAGATGAAGTTCTCTCCGACTCTTTTTGTTGTTACTGATAAGCAGACCAAGCACAAGACCTTGGATGGTCGCTACGCCAAGCCTATCAAGTTCGAATCCGTTCGTGAAGCTCGTCAGTTCATAGATAGGTATCGGGAAGTACAGGGTTTTGAAGTCCATGGATATGACCGTTTCTTATATCAATTTGTCTCAGAGGAGTACCCAGGAGAAGTTGATTATAATCTTAAGGCTCTTAAGATTACGTCGCTTGATATTGAAGTTGCATGTGAAAATGGTTTTCCTAACGTGCAAGAGTGCGCTGAACCGCTTCTATCGATTACAGTCCAGGACTATACCTCCAAGAAGATTAAGGTATGGGGTACGAAACCCTATCAGACAGATCGCAAGGATGTTGAATATATTCTGTGTGACGGTGAAGAACATCTGCTCCGTTCTTTCTTATCTTATTGGTCAACTGCATTTCCAGATGTGCTCACGGGATGGAATGTGGAGCTGTATGATATCCCGTACATTTGTGGACGTTTGGAACGTCTGTTTGGGGAAAAGGAAATGAAGCAGATCTCCCCTTGGGGAATTGTTCACCGAGAGGAGATGGAAATCAAAGGAAGGAAGCAAATCATTTACAACATCTATGGTGTTAATGTTTTGGATTACCTTGATTTGTATAAAAAGTTCACATATACGAACCAAGAATCGTATAGATTGGATCATATAGCCTATGTAGAATTGGGACAGAACAAATTGGACCACAGTGAGTTTGAGAACTTCAAGGAGTTCTATACTCGTAACTGGCAAAAGTTCATCGACTACAACATCAAGGACGTGGAGCTTGTTCTTCGCCTTGAAGAAAAAATGAAACTCGTTGAACTTGCTATTGCTCTTGCATATGACGCTAAGGTAAACATGAAAGATGTGTACTTCCAGGTACGCATGTGGGATACCTTAATCTACAACTTTCTTCGCGATAAGAATATTGTTGTTCCTCCCTCTAAACGTAGCGATAAAAGCGAAAAGTACGCTGGAGCATATGTCAAAGAACCGATTCCTGGGCGTTATGATTGGGTGGTTAGTTTTGACCTTAATAGCCTGTATCCCCATCTTATTATGCAGTACAACATCTCGCCAGAGACACTTACCGAAAGGCGACATCCCACTGCGACTGTTGAAAGGATCCTAAACCAAGAGATTCAACCCGATCCAAAATATTGTCTCTGTGCAAATGGATCTCAGTATCGCAAAGACATTCATGGTTTTCTGCCAGAGATGATGCAGAAGATCTACGATGAACGTGTCCAGTCTAAAAAGCTAATGCTTATGGCAAAGCAAGAGTATGAAAAGAATCCATCTCAGGAATTGACCAAAGCAATTAGTAAATACAACAACATTCAGATGGCAAGGAAGATCCAGCTTAACTCTGCCTATGGTGCCATCGGAAATCAATACTTCCGTTATTACAATCTAGCAAATGCTGAGGCAATCACTCTTTCTGGTCAGGTATCTATCCGCTGGATTGAGAACAAGATGAATGCCTACCTAAACAAGATTCTCAAAACTGATGGAGTTGACTATGTTATTGCTTCTGATACTGATTCAATCTACCTTAATCTGGGTCCTCTGGTTGAGACTGTATACGAAGGAAGAGAGAAAGATGATGAGAGCATCGTGGGGTTCCTTGACAAGGTGTGTCAAATGGAACTTGAAAAATATATTGAAGATTCTTATTCGACCCTTGCGAGATATGTAAATGCATATGAGCAGAAGATGATGATGAAGCGAGAGAACATCGCTTCTAGTGGAATCTGGACTGCCAAAAAACGTTATATCCTAAACGTCTGGGATAGTGAGGGTGTTCGCTATAAAGAACCCAAGCTCAAGATGATGGGAATCGAAGCAGTAAAGTCTTCAACACCTGCTCCTTGCCGTCAGGCAATTAAGGAAGCCCTGACAATTATTATGTCGAAAACTGAAGATGACTTGATTGAATTCATAGATAACTTTAGGGATGAATTCAACTCATTACCACCCGAAGATATCGCATTTCCGAGGTCTGTAAATGGGCTCAGTAAGTTCAAATCGCACGGAACAGTGTATACAAAGGGAACCCCTATACATGTTCGTGGCACGCTGCTATACAATTTTTATGTTGCTCAAAAAAACCTAGAGTATAAGTATCCATTAATTCAGGAAGGTGAAAAGATTAAGTTTCTTTATCTTCGCCGCCCAAATAAAATTAATGAAAATGTTATCTCTTTTCTCAATACGTTCCCCACAGAACTTGAGCTGGAGAATAGCATAGATCGTGATGCTCAATTCCAAAAAGCATTTGTCGATCCTTTACAAATCATCCTAGACGTGATAGGATGGAAGACGGAAAAAGTAACTAACCTTGAATTTTTATTCTCATGAATTTTTTGCAAGAAGTAGTCAAAGATATCGGTAATGAATATGCGGGACTCATTAGCGAAGGAGGTATCGGTGACATCGAATCGTTTATTGATAGCGGTTCTTATATTTTTAACGCTCTGGTTAGCGGCTCTATCTTCGGTGGTGTACCATCAAACAAGATCACAGCCATCGCGGGTGAGTCGTCTACTGGTAAAACCTTTTTCTGCCTCGGGGTGGTACAGCACTACCTGGCGGCGAACCCTGACGCTGGAGTAGTTTATTTTGAATCTGAATCTGCCATCAGCAAAGAGATGATTCTCTCGCGTGGTATTGATGGAGATCGAATGATTCTGGTTCCTGTTACTACAGTGCAGGAGTTTCGTACACAAGCTATCAAGATCCTAGATAAGTATCTTGAGCAAAAGAAAGAAGATCGCAAACCCATGATGTTTGTACTTGATAGTCTTGGTATGCTTTCCACTAGTAAAGAGATGGAAGACTCTGCTGCTGGAAAAGATACCAGAGATATGACCCGTGCTCAAGTGGTAAAAGCAATCTTTAGGATCCTTACTCTCAAGCTTGGTAAAGCGGGAGTTCCTATGCTGGTAACTAACCACACCTATGATGTTGTTGGTGCTTATGTTCCCACCAAAGAAATGGGTGGTGGAAGTGGTCTGAAGTATGCAGCTAGCACTATCATCTATCTCAGCAAGTCAAAGGAGAAAGATGGTAAAGAAGTCATCGGTAATATCATTAAGGCAACTACTGCAAAGTCTCGTCTGACGAAAGAGAATGCAAAGGTAGAAACAAGGTTGTACTATGATGCAAGGGGACTGGATCGCTATTACGGACTACTGGAATTGGGTGAGAAGTACGGAGTATTCGAACGCAAAGGCAATAGGGTCGTTGTTGGGGAATCTTCCGTTTATCCTTCTGCTATTCTTGCTGATCCCGAAAAATACTTCACCGAAGAAGTGATGGAGAAGCTTGATTGGGCAGCAGGGCAAGAGTTTAAATATGGAACTGAATCATGAAGTCTGATTTGTTTTCTGCACCATTTAGAAAGTATCACATAGATCTAACTGAAGAAGTAAAGCAAAACATTTTAGGGTTCTATCAGTCCAATAAATTTCAAGTTCCCTCTCCATTCATTTACTACGATGATTACATCCAAGAACTTCTTGGAATCTATGTGGAGACTCTGGATGAATTCCGAGATGAGGTCTATCCAATCGGATCTATCACCATCACATCTGCCGCCCTGGTTGTGCTAAAATCAGGAGAGTCTCTTCCTAGGGACACCTACCTTCCAGGGCACTACAGTGCTGTACACTATTTGAAATATGACGAATCCAAACATCATGCAGATGTCTACTACCATCCAGCTTATAATGTGCTAAACTGTGTGAAACCAGAAACCATTACAAATGAGTTTGATTCTGTAAAGGGACTGTGGGTGAAGGAAGGAGATCTTGTAATCTATCCTTCCTACGTGGATACATCTTCTCCAATCAATACGTCTAAGGAGGAGAGATTTACTTTGATGTTTACTTTTGTGGTTACGCATGATGAGTACAGTAGAGAATCTGGTATTAAAGAATCTTCTGAATGATGAGGAGTATTTAAGAAAGACTCTACCATTTGTCAAGCCAGAATATTTTTCAAGCATGGAGGATAGATCTATCTTCCAGATGATCTTTGATTATTTTTCCAAGTACAACTCCATTCCATCTAAGGAAGCTATGGAGATTGAAGCTGGACACCTTGATAATATTTCTGACGATCAGCACAAAAAGATTGTTGAGTATATACAAGGTATTGATGATGAGAAATCGGAACTTGAATGGGCGCTCGACACCACGGAGAAGTGGTGTAAAGAGAGGGCAATTTACCTTGCGCTCATGGAGTCTATCCGAATTGCAGATGGCAAGGATGATAACAAGACTCCCGATGCTATTCCTAGTATTCTTAGTGACGCGCTGGGAGTATCTTTCGATAATCATATTGGTCATGACTACATCGAAGATTATAGTGAACGCTATGAAAGCTACCACAGGGTAGAGAGTAAGATCCCCTTTGATATTGAGATGCTAAACAAGATCACAAAGGGAGGTATTCCAAACAAGACTCTTAATATCGCTCTTGCTGGTACAGGTGTAGGTAAATCTCTGTTCATGTGTCACATGGCAGCTGCAACTCTTCTGCAAAATAAGAACGTTCTTTATGTTACCTTGGAGATGTCTGAAGAGAAGATTGCAGAACGTATTGATGCCAACCTTCTAAACGTTAACATTCAAGAACTGGCACAATTGCCTAAGATGATGTTTGAAAACAAGGTAAATAGTCTTGCTAAGAAAACTCAAGGTAAGTTAATTGTTAAAGAGTATCCTACTGCATCAGCACACGTTGGTCATTTCCGTGCTCTTCTTAATGATCTTGCTCTCAAGAAAGATTTCCGACCAGATATTATCTTTATTGATTACCTTAATATTTGCTCTTCCCAGCGTTTTAAGGGTTCTCTGGTCAACTCCTACACATTTGTCAAAGCTATCGCAGAAGAACTTAGAGGACTCGCCGTGGAGTTCAACGTTCCCATCGTATCAGCCACCCAAACTACTCGCTCTGGTTATGGTAGCTCTGATGTTGAACTTACTGATACTTCTGAATCCTTTGGGCTTCCTGCTACTGCCGATCTTATGTTTGCTCTTATTAGTACGGAAGACCTGGAACAGGTTGGACAGATTATGATCAAACAATTGAAGAATAGATATAACGATCCCACCATTAACAAAAGGTTTGTCGTAGGTATTGACAGAGCGAAGATGAGGCTGTATGATTGTGAACAGTCAGCACAAAAAAACCTTGTTGATTCTGGGCAAGACTTTGATGAAGAGATCAACCCCAGTGATATTTTACAAAAATTTTCAGGATTTAAAGTATGAGCATCGATTTCAAGCGTTATGAACATTTTGTAGATGAAGTCACCAGTGACGCTTCTAAAGATTTTGTTTACCTTGCTGATCGCCTTGTTGAGCTTGATGCTAAAGGTGCCAATATTGAACGACTGCTTACTGCTGGCGTTGGCATTAATGCTGAGGGCGGTGAGTTTCTTGAGATTGTTAAGAAGATGGTTTTCCAAGGTAAGCCTTGGAACGACGACAATCGAGAACATCTCATTATTGAGTTGGGTGATATTCTTTGGTACGTAGCACAAGCAACTCAAGCACTTGGAATTTCATTTGATGAAGTCTTAGAGCGTAATGTCAAGAAGCTTGAGAAGCGTTATCCTGGCGGGCAGTTTGATATTCACTATTCTGAAAACCGTGCTTCCGATGATCGATGAATAAGTTTATTATGTTTACCAAGGACTCTTGTGGTCCTTGTGGATTAGTTAAGCGATATCTTAATGCACTTAAAGATAATCGTACCAGTGTTATTGAAGAAGTTTATCTCGAAGACTTCAGTGATGTCCCTATTCCACAAGAGAATTTGGATCTTGCAAAGAAGTATGGTGTAACTGCCACTCCCGTTTTGATTGTTGTTGATGAGAATGCAGAACTTCTAGAAACTTACACTGGCGGCATGGGCATTACACAAAACATCCGCAAGTTGTTTGACAAGTATGGCGTATAATTTCCATACCTTTGCTCCCCTGGTAGTCTACGAAACAGACCTACCAGGGTTTTTGCCTGCCATTTATAAATCGTATGACGATCATAAGTTTGAGACTGATGGCGGTAAGATAACTGGTGAGCTAACTGGAAAGGTTTTAGTTCATCAAGATAAGAGATTGCATGATTTCTTCAAAGCGATTGGTAGGAAGACGAGAGAATATCTCAATCACTTTGATATGGATACTGATTCCTTTGAGGTTAATGTAACAAAAAGTTGGTTTGGTATTTGTGAACCTGGTCAATCCTTTCCGATGCACTATCACTCTTGTGCTCATATTAGCTTTGTATATTATGTGCAACCAACTGGAGATCCAATTGTATTTCACACAGAAAATCCTAACCAGTGGTTTGGTGCAGCATTCTCTTTCACTGGTCAGCAGAACGGGTTGAACACACGAGACTATGTGATTGAACCCAAAGCGGAACATCTATTAATATTCCCTGGTTCACTAGAGCACTACACTGTGCCAGTTGACAGACTGCACACTCGGATATCTCTAGCAGGAGACATCGTGCTAACCTTGAAAAAACATAAGGTTGGAAGTGAAGCAGGATTACTCTCCCCACGCTTTTGGAAACGATTCTAAATAGATGGGGAGATTTTTTTATATGGCAGCACTTTCTTGGTCTCAGTTTAAAAAGAGGCAACTCCAGAATCTACGCAGATTTCATGAGTACGTTGTTGATGGAGCTGGATTTGTTTTGGAAAAAGAAGTCAAGGTCTACGGCAAAAACATTCCTGCAGGAGATAGTGTAAAGCTTATTGGTCTCGCCTATAAAAGTCCTCGTACCCTAGCAAAAGGTACAAAAGCAGAAAGACTGTTGGGGTGTGACATTAAAGATTACAAATGCATTTACCCAGCAAATTACGGTAAAGATGTACGGAAGTTTATAAATCGATTCAATAATTATTTTAGATCGAAAACTGATCCTGGATTCGGTACAAAAATATTTGTTATCTCTGAAGACTATCAATTACATTCTATGGGAATTCTGTCGAAGACAACAGATTTTGGTGGAAGAGAAGTCTCCATGAATTCTAGAAATATGAAATGGGGACACCTTGAATCTATTGCTGCAGCAGAAAACCTCACTCTATTAAAACCAGGTAAAACAGTTGAAGCTGATTGGTTAGATAACTTTAATGAGTTGGTTGGTGCTGAGAGAGAAAAGAGAAGAAAGAACGGGGAGTCTATGCTCTTTGATCTTAAGGTTGGAAGTCTCATAATTCCAAATTGTGTTGGTGCCATGGGAGCACCTGGAGCTTCGTCTGATCCAAAAGCAGATATTGTATTCCTATACTACAAGAATAATACTGACTTGAGAATCACTGGATTTACTTCGTTGAAGGAAGGAAGCAAACCAAAAGATTTCCAACAGTGGGGTGGTTTATCTGGATATAGGAACAACCAAGAAGTTTTAGACTTTGTTAATGATCTAAAGACTAGATATCCAAATGGTGCTCCTCCTGGAACAAATATTGGAAGAGAGATAGATGATAATACTTTGAAGGTGGAAGCAGTTTATGGTCCTTTGTATAGAAGAGGGTCATACAATTCCGACTCAGTTCAGTTAATTATTCAGGGTCAACCAACTAGCCTTTCTGGTAACGATCAAAAGGTTTTGAAAGTTGAAGGAAGTATCCACACTGATAGTCAAAATGAAATGAACGAACTTCTTAGTGGTGAGGCAAGACCAGTGTTCATGGCACGTAAAGGAGATCGCTCTGACTTTGGAGTTCCTGGGACTAGAATCTTTATCTATCCTAAAGCTGGTCGTTCGGAGTGGGAGATGATCTGATGGCAAACGTAGTTCACCTTACTCACCTAGAACACCTTGAAGATGAAATGCTTAACTATGGCGTAGAAGGATGTCATGCCGCAGTTAGGTTCATGCGCGAACTCATCAAAATGATGGGAGAGAAAAAAGGATCTGGTTATATGCAGACAAAATGGGATGGATCTCCATCTATAGTCTGTGGATACGATCCAGAATCTAATGATTTTTTTGTGGCAAACAAATCTGCATTTAATGTAGGAACTCCAAAGATTGCATACAACGAACAAGAAATTGATATGTTGTATGGATCTGGTGGTCTTGGGCAAACCTTAAAGACATGCTTCAAGTATTTTCCCAGAATGAATATCAAAGGGATTGTTCAGGGTGATGTTCTTTTCACAGAAGACAAATTGAAGGTAGAGGTAATTGATAAAGAGAGGTATGTCACATTTAGGATGAACACTCTCACATATGCTGTTCCTTATGATCACCCTTTGGGTAGACAGATCATGCAAGCTAAGGTGGGTATTGTATTTCATACTCATTATGATGGTCAGTACATGGACCCATCTGCTTTGCAAGCAAGAGCTGGAGCAAATGTTCCGCAGACTAATGATCTACCAGAAGTTGTTCAGTTCTTTAATGATACTCCTTTAGTTGACACTGCAATTCCTCAATCTCAATTGAGAACATTCGAACAAAATGTGACGATCATTAATAGAATGTGTACCATCACCAAAGATTTTTTGAATGCTCTTGTCGCAAACATGGGAACAACTGGTGATAAAAAATATCATGTTGCTTCCTACGTCAAGCAATTTTTTAATGATGAAGTGAAGAAGCAGAGATCTATATCTGATCCAAGAAAAACTTTAAAGGCTTTGGGTGAGTTCTATCATACTAAAATGATCAAGGTTATAGATGGACTCAAATCCGATAAAGCAAAAACAGAAAAGAGAACCTTAATGTATGCTGGTTTGAAATATCTTGAGGATCATGAGAATGAGTTTCGCGCTATGCTTGCGCTATATAAAAAGATACAAGATAACAAACAAATTGTTATTGATGAGCTCAACCGAGTAGAAGGTTTAGGGGCAGTGAGATATTTTGTTAAGACTCCGAATGGTTATCAGGTAACTAATCCTGAAGGATATGTACTTCACCTTGATGGGGACATGATTAAGTTGGTGAATCGTTTGGAATTTTCTTATAACAATTTCACGGTAGAGAAGGACTGGAAGTAAATGGAAATAGTAGATTATAAATGCGTCTACTTTACCTTTGGTAGATTTCAACCACCAACTATAGGACACGAAGAAAACTTTAGAGCAGTCAGATCAAAAGCTGGAGGATGTGACTGGTACATTTATTTGTCTCAGAGTGTAGATAGTAAGGGGCAAAATCCATTACCTCCAGATCGTAAATTATTTTACGCTAAGAAGATGTTTCCTTGGGCTACAAACAATCTTCGCAGTGGACCCAAAGATCCAGTATCAATCTTGCAAGAGCTGCAGACACAAGGATATGATGATGCTGTTATGGTAGTTGGATCTGATCGAGTTCCTGCTATGCAGTGGATTAAAAAGTATAATGGTAAGGATTTCTTTTTTAGGAAACTTGAAGTGATCTCTTCTGGTGAAAGAGATGCTGATGGAGATACATTTGCAATATCTGGAACCAAGATGCGGAGAGCAGCTCTTGCTGGAGATCTGGCAACGTTTAGATCTGGTATTCCAAAGGCTTTGAGTGATTCAGATGCGCGGAAATTGATGGAAGAGATTAGGTCTAATATGTCATGAGTTATAAATAAAGTATGATCCTCAAACATTATTGATGAATAGTTTTAGCGAGTTCCATAAGAAAGCACAGGTTGCGGAAACAAACATCAACCGTAACAAGTTTTATCGTAATGAAATTTATAAAGTAGGTGAGTGGATTCTTACGGAAAGTGGAAAGGTTGGAAAGATCATCCGCCGTGGACCAAATTATGTTCTCTGTTTGACTACTGAGGAAACAACTTTTAGGACATGGATTACCGATATCAAAGAAGCATTTGAAATCGGCACTGATGCTTACCGAGAGTATCTCCAGTCTTTGACTCCTGGAGAAAAGAAGCAACCCTTCTCTAAAATTAAAGTAAAACAAGTCATTCCCCCAGACCCCAAAAAAGATAAGATGGAAAACAACGAGTACGTATTAGCTGGAGTCGCCGCACTTTCTGGCAAAGTAAAATATCAAGGTCCCCTGGATCGTGTGGATGAGACCTGGCGTTATGATAACTCTGCCAAGATGGCAAACAAAGACGTTAAAGGTCTTGGTGCATCTGGAGTCGGAGGCGGTGATGCCCCTGGCATGAAGATGGCAGAACCAGCTGGAACACAGGGTAAGCCAAAGGTTAAGAAACCTAAGCACTCTTGCGCTACTAAAGTTGAGCACTCTGAGTGGGGAGAGGGTAACTGCATCAAGGAGATGCATACACTCGATGAGCAAGGTAACATCACTCACTATGATGTTATGTTTGAGCATGGTCTTGAGCATAATGTCTCTGTTGCTTCACTTAATATTCTCGTTAGCGAAATGCATGAGCATGTCATCAACGATGAGAAGAATCAAGAAGTCCTCGAAGCAAAGAAAGCAAAGAAGCTTGATCCAGTTGGTAAAGAAGATGACGATGTAGATAATGATGGAGATTCTGATTCATCTGATTCGTACTTGAAGAACCGTCGCGCCGCTGTTTCCAAGGCGATGGGTAAGAAGATGAAGGAAGAGGTTGGAGAGATTGAAGAGAAGAAAGGTCTCTATGCAAATATCCACGCTAAGAGAGAGCGTGGCGAGCGTCCAGCTAGACCAGGTGAAGAGGATTATCCTGCAAAGGATGCCTTCAAGAAAGCAGCAAAGACTGCTAAGAAAGAAGAAGTAGAACTTGATGAGGTTGCTCCTCCTGGTGATAAAGCAGAGCGCACGGTGAAGCACATCAAAAAGTCATATTCAAAAGATGGAAACCTGACTGAGAAGGAAAAGTCCATCGCTTACGCTACTGCTTGGAAGCACGCTAACAAAACCAAGAAGGAAGAGGTAGAGGTTGAAGAGGGCATGAAAGCTGCTCGTGCTAACGTCGGTGCTTCTACCTGCTGGGATGGTTATGAAGCAAAAGGCACCAAGAAAAAAGGTGGTAAGGAAGTTCCTAACTGTGTTAAGAAAGAGCATACCTTCTCTGACTGGCGTAAGGAGATCGCTGAAAAAAAGTAGTCGGTCCCGTTGAGATCATGCCTGAGATCGAAGACCCAGAGGGACAGAAGCAAGGCGACAAAAAGATGCCAAAGGCACCTAAACAAAAAGTAGAAGCGGCTTGCAATCACACCAAAGAAGGTGTAGAATGTCCCGTACATGGAACTAAGGGTTGCCCAGAGCAAAGATAATATATGAGAAAAATTTGGCATGAGGATAGCATTCAAACGCTATCCTCTTTTCGTAATCTTCAAACATATTATCAAGACATTATCCCAGAAGTTTTAAGTTTCGTTGAAGACAATCAACGAATACTTGATGAATGGCGCTTGGATAAATGGGTTGATGATCGTAACCTTGGTAGAGTTAAGTTGTGGGATGGTGACTGGAGAGTTATTCCATTCCCAATTAACTGTGTGGGAACCACTGCAACTGATGAGGACTTTGAGCTCAGTGAGATGGTTACTTTCACAAAGCTATTCAATACCACAACAGAAAGATGTCAAGAGATTCTTCCTTTAATAAGACAAAGTTTTATTAAAACTTGTCCTCTTACCTTTAAATACTTACAGGAAGATATTGATAATAAACTTTTAAAGTCTGCAACTATTTCTCGTCTTTCTCCAGGAACAATTATTAATCCTCACTGTGGAGACATCGATTCACTCCGTATTCACTTTCCTGTCGTTACAGATCCTGGCGCATGGATTAAAGTCAGAGGAAGAAGAAGAGTATGGAATGTCGGTGAGGTTTTTGCATTCAAAGATCATGACAAGCACTGGGTTAAGCATGAGGGAAGTCATGACAGGATTATTGTCATTCTCGATTATAGTATTGAACAGTTAACAAAACATGGCATAGCTCTTCTAGAAGAGGATCCAGATGCTATATAAACTGTAGAGTTTGGATTAAAACATGGGCGCAGTAGTATCGGTCGTAAAACCAATTATTATGCAACTTGCGACACACCCAGCTGTTAAGAATCTTGTGATTGATCTTTTAACTAAGTATGTAAAGACAACTGACAATAGTATTGACGACATGGTTCTTGTTACTGTTAAGCAACTTCTGTTTAAACCACAAGCCGAAGCATGATATTTGAGAGACAAATAAGGTCTCCCTTTTTATAAATAAAATATAGATATTCGTTAAACCTGGAGAAACCATGTCCTTATACGGAAGAACGGACAGCACCGAGAACCAGACTAAGGCTGGTCGTGGTGTTGTTTCAGACTCAAACACAAAAATAATTGTTTTCATCGATGACACTGAAGCTCAGCTTGAGGAGAACAAGTCTCGCGGTTTGACTTCTCCAGGTTGGTGGGCGTATGATACCTATACCGACATGCACGGTAACACCCGTCACAAAGCAGAACTGATGGTTGTAGTTGCTGGTCCTGAAGCTAACGCTGATGAGACTCTCGCTGATGACGCATACGCAGCAGACGTAGCATCGTCAGTAACTATTACTGTTCAACCTGCAAGTTCCACTTCTTCCTCTGGTGCTGGTTCATTCACCCTTACTACAACGACAACTGGAACTCCTGGAACTCTTGTTTATCAGTGGCAGCGTCAAACCGCAACTGGCAGTCGTTGGACCGATATCACTGCCTCTCTTGATAGCGGTATCACCTATGCTGGTTTCACAACAGCAACTCTCGCATATAGCGGTCTTGCAGGTGCTACCCTTAATGGTTACAAGTATCGCGTTAAAGTCACTTCTACTGGCGGTACAGAAGAAGTGATTTCTAATGGCGCTGCAACTCTGACCTTTGGAACCTGATAACTTGTAATGAGATTTGATGAATTGAATGAAGATAATTATCTTCTCTTCGCCATTAGAAATTATGACAATCCTCAGGCAGCAACCAAAGAGGATTTCTTTGAAGACTTGAGGCGCTTTAAATACATAAAGCGCCTCTTAAAAAAGTATTCAAAGGGTGAGGAGATTAAGTTAAATCTTCTTTTAAATCATATCATCATACTGTATAATGTTTTTGGTGAAGCTGCAACTCCTCTCCTATTTTTCAAAATGGAAAAGGAGTTCTGGTCAATTTTGAAATCGCTCATGATTTTCCTGAGTAGATATCCAGAACCAGATACTACAAGCCTAAGGGAAATCAAAATCAACGATGAAATAATAGAGGAGTTGAAAAAGTTATGATGGGATCTGCAGGAATTACAAACGTTGGTCCTATTAATACACCTACGACTGGGCAAGGTGCCATCGCTGGCGTCGATCCAATCATGAAATTTTCCAAAAGGGCAACTAAAAAACGTAAGAAAATGGAAGCCGCTGGTAAACAGTGGGAACGTCGTAGAAATGATCCTACCTATATAGATGGTAGGAGTCAAGCTGCTCGCAAACTTATTAAACGTCTCGCTAAACGCAAAAGAAAAATGTCAGAAGAAACAATTCTTGAAGCTGAAGGATCTAGTTCTTCATCGAGTGGTGGAGAAACAACCAAACAAGCTTATAAATTCATCGCTCAGAAACGTAAGGTTCTGAAGAAGCAAGAGCGTGAAAAGCGTGCAGCAAATCGTAAGCAAGAGATTCAATTAATTTCTCGTGCTAAGTCTACTGACTATCAGAAGAAAGCAAAAGCACGTCAGCAAAGTCTCGCACAGCAACTGCAGAGGCAAGCACAAAATAATTCATATGACTTTGATGGTTTGACTTATCTTGAATCGTTTTTAAGTCAACTCAAAGAAGAGAATCAAAATCCAGTATACTATTTCTTTAACGACGAGAGCGAACTGGAAGTTACTGCTGAGATGGCAGGACAATTCATCGCTAGATTTGAAGAACTCAGCGAAGAAAATATGGAAAAGTTTATTAATCTTCTTCCATCAAGCGCAGACTTTGTTATCAACTTCATGCAAATGTGATGCCCTTTGGATATATTGATGTATTGAGTGAATCTGAAGCTAAGCAATCTGTCGAGGTAGTTCACAAATTAAACAAGGTTTGGATCAGGAGATCTCCTGATCCTGTTCCTTTTTATACGTTAGGTGCTGTAACTTATATTGATGCGTGTAGAAGTCAAGAGCAGTACCACAAGCATAGGAAACTTTTAAATCCAATACTACTCAAGAATTTTTCTTGGTTGTATGATATTGTCTTGAAAAAATTATCCGATCACTTTGGACCTTGTGAGTTACTTTCGGAAGTTGCATATCCTGGGTTTCATATTTTTGGTTCAAAGTTAGGAGAAATGATGCTTCCTTCTGCACTGAAAGCGATGCAAAAACCATTAGCTTCTTTGCATGTTGATATCCAATATCAGGAGCATTATAATGTTTGGAATAAATTTGGTCCAATTGATTATAATGATTTATTTTCTTTTACGCTTTCTTTGGAGTTGCCAAAAACAGGAGGATCTTTATATCTATGGGATAGTATAGATCTTACTGCTGATCAAATATCTACTTTCAATTTTCAAGATCCTAGAGATAAAGAAAATCAAGTTCCAACCCCAAAAATCATAGAGTATGAAGTTGGAAAACTTTTTTATCATACTGGGCATGTACTACATCAAATTGCTCCTGGTAAAAATTTGTCAGCAAATGATAAAAGAATTACCCTACAAGGACATGGTGTAAATTGTAATGGGATTTATAGAATATACTTTTGAAATAAATATATTTTGATTCCAATCAGCTTTTTTGTACGATGGATGCTAACTCTGCCATTATTGACAGACTAGAAAGAATAGTAGCTTCACTTCAAGATAACTCTATTAAGATGGGGCAGCTTCTCGCTGTTCATCAAGAGAAACTTGATAAGCAAGAAAAGGCAGATGACATCTTATTTGAGAAGATAGAACATATACATAAAGATCTTCACGAAAAGACTGACGAAATCAAAAAAGGATGTGAGCGTGACATCAAACTTGTTGATGGACGTATCAGAGAATTGGAAAAGAAACTGTGGAGCATCGCTGGAGCTTTCGCTGTTCTCACGTTTATGGTTTCCGACGCTGGTATTAGAATTCTTAAACCCATCTTGACTCCTTCCCCAGACAGTGCTAATATTCAGGCAGAGACAAAGTTGCCTAGATGAGTTTTATTGACGAAAAGTACATAAGTCTTTCGTCCTCCTTTTTAGATAAGTTCTCCAAGAAAAAACCTGGAGTATATAACTTCCGATGCCCCTACTGCGGTGACTCTCAAAAGCACCGAAACAAAGCTAGGGGTTATCTTGTTAAGAAGAGGGCTGATTATTTTTACAAGTGCCATAACTGTGGCGTAGGTAGATCCTTTTCTAACTTCATAAAGGAGCAGGTGCCTCATCTTTATGATGAGTATCTGATGGAACACTATAGTGAAGGTCATACTGGTAAGGGAACTCCTATTCCCAAACCAACCCTTCCGACCTTTGATACGCCTGTCTTCAAATCAAAAAAAGTAATAGACCTTACACCAATATCTGAGCTAAATAACTTTCACCCAGCTCGGGCATATTTGCTTGGTAGAGGTATTCCAGAAGAAAAATTAAAGGAGTTTTATTTCTGTCCAAAATTCAAAGAGTGGACGAATAAACAAAAGGAAACATTCTCGGATACCAACAAAGACGATGAACGCATCATCATTCCACTCAAAGACAAGGAAGGAAATCTATTCGGATACCAGGGAAGATCTCTAGAACCAGACGCAAGAATGCGTTATATCACCATCATGCTAGATGAAGATGCCCCAAAGGTTTTTGGTCTTGATCGAGTAAAGAATGATGAAACCGTATACGTTGTTGAAGGACCATTCGATTCTCTATTCTTAGAAAACAGCATCGCCATGTGTGGTGCTGATGTAGATCTCAGTGGATTCAACTATAATCTTGTATACATCTTTGATAATGAACCGAGAAACAAACAAATTACAGATCGAATTGAGAAAGCAATAGATTCTGGATATCCAGTGGTTATTTGGCCAAAGGGTATTCACGAAAAGGATATTAATGACATGGTTAAAGCTGGCATTAATGCCAAAGATGTGATAGAATCTAACATCTATCAAGGGCTAGAAGCAAAGTTAAAACTTACAGATTGGAAAGTATGAGTAACGGAATCAAAGTTGTTAAGAGAGATGGTAGAACTGAGCCCATTAATCTTGACAAGGTTCATAAGATGGTGGACCTGGCATGTGAAGGTCTTGCAGGAGTCTCCCCATCTCAAGTAGAAATCAATAGCGGTCTGCAATTTTTTGATGGCATCAAGACAAGTCAAATCCAAGAGATCTTGATTCGATCTGCTTCGGATTTGATTACTCTAGACAACCCAAACTACCAATACGTAGCTTCAAGGCTACTTCTTTTTGGTTTGAGGAAGTCTGTCTTTGGACACCCTGAAGAATTTCCTGGTCTTGTAGATCAGGTACAACTTTGTGTTGAAAGAGGAGTATATGACAAGACTATTCTTGCAAAATATTCTGCTGAAGAATGGGATGTTCTGAATAGATTCATCGATCACGATCGTGACTTTCTGTTTACATATGCTGGATTGCGACAAGTAGTGGATAAATATCTTGTCCAGGATAGAAGCTCGGGAGTCCACTACGAAACTCCTCAGTTTATGTACATGATGATCGCTCTTACCCTGTTCCAAAATTATCCTAAGGAAACCAGGATCGATTATGTCCGTCGATACTACAGCGCAATCAGCAAGCACAAAATCAACATTCCAACCCCCATCATGGCAGGAGTGCGAACGCCACTTAGACAATTCGCTAGCTGTGTTCTTGTTGATGTTGATGACACCCTCGATAGTATCTTTAGTAGCGATATGGCTATTGGCAGATATGTTGCACAAAGGGCGGGCATCGGTATCAACGCAGGTCGCATCCGTGGTATCAACAGCAAAATTAGAGGTGGTGAAGTCCAGCACACTGGCGTTGTACCGTTTCTCAAAAAGTTTGAAGCAACTGTCCGATGCTGCACTCAAAATGGCATCCGAGGTGGAAGCGCAACAGTCCACTTCCCAATCTGGCACAAAGAAATAGAAGATATTATTGTACTCAAGAACAATAAAGGAACCGAAGATAATAGGGTCCGTAAGCTAGATTACAGCATTCAAATCTCCAAACTTTTCTATGCGAGATTCATCCAAGATAGAGAGATTTCCCTCTTCTCTCCACACGACGTTCCTGGTCTGTATGATGCTTTTGGCACTGATCGATTTGACGACTTATATGAGTCTTATGAACGAGATCAGTCTCTTCCAAGAAAGACTGTCAGAGCTCAAGAACTCTTTCTGGATCTTTTAAAGGAGAGAGCAGAGACTGGTCGCATCTACATTATGAATATTGACCACTGCAACTCTCACTCTTCCTTTAAGGATAAGGTGAACATGTCCAACCTGTGTCAGGAGATTACTCTTCCTACAGATCCTATCAATCATATCGATGATGCTGATGGTGAGATCGCCCTTTGTATCTTGTCTGCCATCAACGTTGGAAAGATCAATCACCTCAGTGAGATGGAAGAACTCTGTGATCTTACTGTAAGAGGATTGGAAGAGTTGATTGACTATCAGGAGTATCCTGTTGCAGCAGCACGCCGTAGCACCCTTGCAAGGCGCTCCTTGGGTGTTGGATACATCGGTCTGGCACATTACCTAGCCAAGCACAAAATTAAGTATGATGATATTGTAGCTCGCACTGAGGTACATAAACTCACTGAAGCATTCCAATATAATCTTCTCAAAGCATCTAATCAGATTGCTAAAGAGAAAGGTGCATGTGAAGCATTTAATCGCACGAAGTATGCCGATGGTATTCTTCCTATCGATACATACAAGAAGGACGTTGACGAATTAGTAGCACCTGCTTATTTCTATGACTGGGAATCTCTTAGGGCATCTATCATGGAACACGGACTGCGACACAGCACACTGTCCGCACAGATGCCATCGGAAAGCAGTTCCGTGGTGTCAAATGCAACAAACGGAATTGAACCTCCTAGAGACTACCTGTCCATTAAGAAGTCGAAGAAGGGTCCGCTTAAGCAGATTGTTCCTCAGTACCAAACACTTAAGAACAATTACACGCTTCTTTGGGATATGCCTAGCAATACTGGGTATATTAATATTGTCGCTATTATGCAGAAGTTCTTCGATCAAGCGATTTCTGGAAACTGGTCCTATAATCCAGAGAATTATCCAGATAATGAAGTTCCTACTTCGGTAATGGCACAAGACCTTTTGAATACATATAAGTACGGCTGGAAGACCAGCTACTATCAGAACACCTACGACGCTAAAAAAGATGCTGATGAAGACATAGATTCCAAGAGATCTCAGTTAGAAGCACTTATCGCTGAGATTGAAACCGCTGATGATGATTGTGAGTCCTGTAAGATCTGAGAACCAAATGGAATTTTTAACTGCTCTACCAAAACCAAATATTCAAGGCATGACGGTATTTAATACCAAGCAAGTCAACATCAAAAAACAACCTATGTTCTTTGGTGCTCCTCTCGGATTACAAAGATACGATAACTACAAATATCCAATCTTCGACAAACTAACAACACAACAACTGGGTTATTTCTGGAGACCTGAAGAGGTCTCCCTTCAAAAAGATAGAGCAGACTATCAGACTCTTACTAAGGAACAAAAGCATATCTTCACCAGTAACCTGAAGTATCAGGTAATGTTAGATTCAGTTCAGGGTCGTGGACCTGGCATGGCATTCTCACCTTACTGTTCTCTTCCTGAACTGGAGGGTGCCATGGGAGTGTGGGAATTTATGGAGCAAATCCATTCCCGTTCTTACACCTACATCATCAAGAATGTCTACTCAGATCCTGCAGAGGTCTTTGATGCAATTCTTGATGATGAAAAGATTTTAAACCGTGCAGCTACGGTGACTTCCTCCTATAATGATCTCATCAACGCTGCCCAAAATTATGGTACAAGCAACGATTGGATCTTCGCACAGGAAAATGTCCCCACAGCAAAAGAAAGTCTCAAAGACCTCAAGAGGAAACTCTACAGAGCAGTTGTCAACGTCAACATTCTTGAAGGAATTAGGTTCTATGTCTCCTTTGCTTGCTCGTTTGCGTTTGGTGAGCTCAAACTTATGGAGGGATCCGCTAAAATTATCTCTCTCATCGCAAGAGACGAAAACCAGCATCTTGTCCTTACTCAAAACATCATCAAAAACTGGCATCAAGGCGACGATCCAGACATGCTGGAAATCGCTGCGGAGGAAAGAGAGAATGTGATTCAGATGTTCAAAAATGCTGTGGATGAAGAAAGATCCTGGGCAGAATATCTGTTCAAAGATGGTTCCATGATCGGTCTTAATGACAAGCTTCTTACTCAGTATGTTGAGTGGGTTGCTAACCGTCGAATGAAAGCGATTGGATTTGATCCTATCTATCATGTCTCTGCTAATAACAATCCTCTTCCTTGGACACAGTATTGGTTGAACTCTAAGGGTCAGCAAAACGCACCACAAGAAACGGAGATCGAAAGTTATGTCATCGGAGGAATCAAACAAGACATCACCTCAAATTCCTTCAGTGGGTTTGAACTTTGAGATTGTCTTAGACAAAGAAAAAGAAACTGACATACAGAAAATTAAGAGGTGGATTCGAAAACAGAAACCACCTCTGAATATAATTCTTGAGTACCTCTTTTCCTATGTGGAGAAGTGGTACTTTGATGCTAAGATTGAAGCTACGATGCAAGACGTTGATCGTCAAGCGGAGGAAATTAAAAAGCAGTGGGAGGAAGAAGATGAGCGAAATCGACCCAAAGCAGAGATCGTGGAGGAGGGACTATTTGGCGAGGAAGGCTGGTCTATCAGCATTTCAAATCCAGTTGTTGAACGAGGGTCCGAAGCAACTGACGGACGCATGGGCTCTGGGAGCGATGAGAAGGGACTGGGAACTTCACTTCCAGACCCATGGAAAGATTGATTCTTAAATCATTATTAAATTTGTATAGTTTTATACGAAACTATGCTAATATATACTCTACGTTCATCCCTATGGGACGGAAGTAAGCCGACTCGGAACGGATCGTTCATCTATGGAAGCACTCATTCTAACTTGCTTACAAGCACAATTAATTGCTGGGAGAATTCACAAACAGGACATTCCCATTCAAGTAAAGAATGATTTAATCTGGGAGATCAGACAGATCTCTCCAAAAACGTGCAAAGTAGACGCAAAAGCCGACTGAAGGAACGCTCTTTAGCCTCAAAATTAAGGAGAAACCTAATGTCAAAAGTAGTATACCGTGGCGTTGAATACGATACCGAAAAGCGTATCGCCTACCAACAGCAAATGCAACAACAACCTCAACAATATAATGAGACCTACCGTGGGGTCAAATTTGTAAAAGAGGGGACCAAGGGATGACAGCAACCTATCGTGGTGTTAAGTATAATACTCACACTCCAAAACTAGAGTACCGTAAGTGGTATTCGGAAACACATGCTCCATCTCATCCACCAAATAAGTATCGTGGTATTTCCTATCGTCCATGTAACAATTGGAACTGGGAGGAAGTAAAATGAATTGGTTGGATGTAATTCGCAAGCAAATCATCAAGCAAAGAAAACTTCAAGAAGCACAACTCTATATTGCAACTTTGGGATGAAACTGTTGATTCAGTTATTAGTTTTAACTAGAATGATTACTAATGACGGCATATTTACAGAGCAAAGGAAATTTCCAATAAGGAAAGAACCTCCAGAGATACGAAGAGTTGTAAGGAGAAAAGGTAAAAAACACTTTAAAAACTTTTAAAATATATTCCCCGCTACATATAGTAGTCGGGGAATTTTTTATGGAAAAAAGACGCCTGAAGCAATTGATAGAAGAACTAGAAGATGTAATTGCTGAGTTGAAGGTAGAAGTATATGCAGATGTAGATAGCTATAAAGCAGATCCTGGTTATTTTAGTGAAGATGATGATGATGGATATCCTGATTGACTATGAAAACCCTTGGACCTATAACGGAAAAGTTTTTGGTTCAGATGATATTCAAGATTATTTTGGTTTTGTATATCTTATTACTTGCAGTGAAACTGATCGTAAATATATTGGTCGAAAGTATTTCTGGAGTTACCGCACACCAAGAGGAAAATCTAGAAAGGTTAAGTCAGAGTCTGATTGGAAAAAATATTACGGATCCTGTCCAGAGCTCAAAGATGATGTCAAGAAGTACGGAAGGCAACACTTCAAACGACAGATCATAAGCCTACATAAAACAAAAGGTTCTTGCAATTACGAAGAAACTAAACAACTGTTCCTAAATAATGTATTGATAGAAGAGTTGAACGGTGCTCCTGCATTCTACAACTCAAACATTCTCGGTAGATACATGAGGAAAGACTACTATGGAAAGTCGTCCAGCTAATATACAAAAGTTGGTTGATGACTTGGTGCAGTGGTCGGGTGACAGAATGGAATATTTAAATCAAGTAGGAAGAACGGAAGACCTATATGCCATCTATGAGGAGTGGTGGGAATGGATAGAGAGCCCAAAAATTTGTCCAGTTGTCGTACTGGAACAACAACCGCCAGGACAAGCTTGACATAGGCACTTTGGTCCTGGTATACTTAACAAGTTCAAAGGACAGGACCATGACAACCATCGAAAGAACGAAAACTGAAGATGACATCATCGATCTGATCCACACCCTTGTTTCAGAAGGTGAAGTTCAAAAAGCAATTGAGCTTTATAGGAACTTTAAGGGTAAGATTGAACAGGGTCCAGTATACATAGAGTACTGACTCTTCCTGACTCAGTAGCTCAGTGGATAGAGCAACTGCCTTCTAAGCAGTCGGTCGTTGGTTCGACCCCAACCTGAGTCGCCAGGGCGATTGGCACAGCGGTAGCGCGTCTCCCTTACAAGGAGAGGGTCACTGGTTCGAATCCAGTATCGCCCATCGGAGGTTAGATATGAAACGATCTGATATTGATAAACTATACAATTGGGCAATAGAACAAGACTTTCCTCTCCGTAAAGCCCCAACCTCAGTTGGATATTCAAATCAAGATATCTATTTTTGTTGGTTGAAAGGGCATGGAAAGGCTTGGAGTGGAGTTCGGGAAAGTGTAGTCACTGAACCCGAAATAGTGGACATACTTGATTCTGATGAGATTTTATTTGCAACCATTTCATGTTTCCTTCCTGGAACTGAGCTTGGTCCTCACAGAGATCCTAATGTTTATGATGGTAAGAAGTATAGGAGGATACAAATTCCTTTACTAGTTCATCCTACAGATTGTTATATGGTTTGGCAAGGTGAAAAGAAATACTGGCAACCTGGTAAACCAGAAATATATGACGTTATGGATTACGTTCATGAAGGTTACAATTTTTCAGACGACGATATGATTTTTATGTTTATAGATATAGAGAAGAACGATGTTAACAGTACGTTGCAAGAGATGTAACACCACGCTTACATCTAGACATGCTTATGATTTCCAAATTTGCACCTGCGACAATCAAACTTATGTTAAGGGAGATGTTATCGGTGGGAGAGACCTGAAACAGATTATCCAAATTGGTCAACCGAAAGATACTGACAAGCTTGGAATTGGAAAGGAAGAACAGAGAAAACGAACAACCAAACTTAGTGATGTTCAAATCAAATGAATGTTAAATCTTACGATCAAATTATAGATTCTTATACTTGTGGATTTCTAAAACATGAGTGTAAACAAATAGAAGAATATAATTTGGTAGGAAACCACTGGGTAGGTCTCTATGACGACCCAGTGAATAGCCTTGAGAAGTATGTCCAGGATTCTTTCGACATGTATTTGGCTGATCAGTTTCCTACTGCAATAGGATTTGAATGGTGGTTCCATTCATATGATGACGAAGATAAATTCTTACCATTTCATGTAGATTGTGATGAATACATACGGAAGAATGATGGTAGATATGTTCTACCGTTAATATCTACGGTAACGTATTTAAATCTTCACAGATCACCAACTATAGTCTTAGACATGGCTCAGTTTGGTGAAGACATTATGCAATTTGAACCTAGAAAACCAACCGAAGTTACCTACTCAGTTCCTGGAGAAGGTAAGTTTTTTACTTTTGATTCTAGATATATCCATGGTGTTCAGGATGGTAATATAGATCGTTATACTTTAATGTATAACGTTTGGCATTATAGACCAGAGACTTTAATGAGAACGGACTTTCGTTCTTCCGTCAAGGACTCCCAGTTTTTTAAATGTGAAGCTGAGGATCCGAAACTTTATCTCGGTCAGCTTCGATGCCCTTGCCAAACTTCTTATAATGGTGTAGAATTTGAGTTGAAAGTCCCAAGGATCATGAACTACCATGAGACTTGGATTGTCAAAAATTAAATGGAAACGAAGTCTTCGGTCTCGGTGGTAAAGTGAAAGTTCGTTATAGTTTCTGATAGGTTATGAGAAAGATTACACAGTTCTGGAAAAACAGACCACGTACCCGAAAGGGGTGGATTGATTTATATGTCTCTTATTTGAAAAAAATACCACCTAGACATTACTTTCCAATCTTTGTAATTCTTTCTCTTTACTTCGTTGTTCCTTACAGTGAGTTTGTAGTCACTGCACTAGCACCCCTGTACTTCATCTTCGAGAAACAAGTAAGGTGGGCTGCTAGTAAACTACCACTTCCTGATTACTTGAAGTATGGTGGTGCGATTATATTTTTTCTTGTAATGATAGATGATTATCTATTTTACTTTGCTCTTATGGCACTGATTGCCTGGAGTGCAAAACAAGTAAAGAAAAGAGATGAGGGGGTTGACAAACCCCCATCACCCCCTATATAATACAGGGGTCAACAAATGGAAGTGTGGCCGAGTGGTTTAAGGCACTTGTCTTGAAAACAAGCAACGTGAAAGCGTTCGTGGGTTCAAATCCTACCACTTCCGCCACGGGGCGTAGTTCAGCGGTAGAATGCTGGTTTTGGGAACCAGAGGTCACAGGTTCAATCCCTGTCGCCCCGACTCTATAAACAAACACAATACTCAAATATGGAAATTATCGAAATCACAGAAGCAGAAGCAGAGCAACGTTTGGAAGAGCTCGTGGACAGTACAGAAAGTGGTCAGGTCTATTGCATAGTCAGACCAGATGGTAGTAAAGTAATGATGGTTCCAGCAGACCCTTCTCTCCTTGGTGATTATGCTTTCCTCACAGACCACGACGACGCCTGCTAAAGTTCAGGTATATCTTGAGCGATTCCCATATCGCTTTGTTACTGTAGGCACTATCGATCTTAATGGTATGCCTGACTATCGTATCCAGAAATGGAATGAGTGGAGTAAGCGTTACAAAGATATGTATTTCTGTGATAATGGTATGCAGTTTGAGATTGCCATGGAAGATCCCGAATATGCTAAGTGGTTGGATCCTGATCCTGAGGTCGGAGCTTATAGACACTGGTCGTAATTGATAGTCCTGGAACGACTTAAAACTTATCCTGGTGGAGTCATCCCCAACATGCCCGTGATGGAGACACGTTAAAAACCCTGGTCGGGAAACCCCCCCTTCTACACACAACACAAACACACAAGGAGTAAAATTATGACACCTTACGAACTTAGATTCAACATTTTTCAGGAAGCAGAAGCACTAGCAGATCGTCAGTATCAATCTGAATATGCTGCTGTTACGATGTGGAATGAAAAACAAATTAACTCAAATAACTTGAAAGAATTTCCAACATTTCCTACTTTTGAGTATATTCAACAACTTGCCGAGAATATTAATAACTTTGTAAGTTCTAAGTAGGTTTCCAATTTCCTAAAAGAATTGGTGGTGCGGATGGGACTCTCTCCCGCCTAGTTTCTTGCTTCTAGTAAAAAAGCAAGTGGCGTGCATGGAGTCCTAAATAGAGGAGCCCAGGCTCCTCTATTTTTATGCAGGAAATCAACGACGAACACGAAAAGAAAAGAGAATGGTTATCTGATTCAATCAAGGTAGCTGTTCTGATCTGGTCCGCTGGTCTTCTCACAGCCTCATATGTAAGGCTCCCAAGCGGTCAGAAGATTATGGACTTCGATCCAACCTTTATTGCATCAGTTTTCTCTGGATCTCTCGCTGGATTTGGTGTCGCTCTGAGCAGAAATGCAACTGGTAATGCCAATAATAATGCCAACAGCGGTGGTAATGCCAACGACTTTTCCAACGTTGGTGTTTATTCCAGACCAAAAGATGAGGAAGAAGAGAAGACCGAACCAGCTGTTGCTCCTCTTTGGGAAGAGCCAGCAGTAGAAGCATCTCTGGAAGAAAGAGTATCAAATCTGGAATCAAAAGTAGAACCTTCAGAGGGTGATGAGACTGGAGAAGGATACGTTCAACCAAGGAGAGGTGACTTGTGAAGTATGTTTCGTTGACACTTTCTGCCGTAAGTTTGGCAGTTAGTTTGGGTTTGGCATATGCAGCTTGGACTACTTATCAAAAGGTTGAAGATCTAATCAACAACCCAGAGAAGTTAGTTGAGAAAGTTGTAAAGGGTAAAGTTGAGCAGGCTATTCCATCCCTTCCTCTACCTATTAAATTGTTCTGATCGTGGCAAGGTCATATGTGACGAAGGATATTATCAAGTGTGAAATTCTTAAATTAAAAAAAGACCTTGATAATGAATGGATGAATAAATCTGGTTATGATCCTAAGTGGTTAGCTCATCGTTATCTTAATAAAATTCTAGATAAGTTAGACGAATATATTGGGTAATGGAAATACCAGAAATAAAGGTATCTGAGTTAGAGGTTCCGACTGTTCGTCAGGTGGAACCTCCTGTTTTTTATCCACCAGTAACTAAGACTTTAAAGAAACCAGTTGTGGAAGTTCCTACTGCCGAACTTCCATATTATTATCCTCTTGATGTTCCCACCGTAGAGCAGTGGAAACTAATGATAGAGGGGCAGAATCAAGAACAAAACAAAGAAGAGTCAGTACAAGAAGCTCCAAGACAACTTCCAGATATTAGACCAATACTTAATGCAATAAAACCATCCACTGAGACACAACAATCTCCAGCTTTACCACCAACAACAAATCTAGGAGTACCTGTAATTGAAGTACCAATCATCGGGGAAGTCCCAGTCCCACCTCGGGAGCAGGTTATTCTTGCTGGGACTACTGCTACTGCCTCTGTTGCTGCGGCTCTTGTTGGCAAATCTTTTGTGGAATGGATGGTAGGTAAAATGAAACCTATTGTCCAGCAGTTGTACGTCCAGGCAAAGAAACGGCTCCACCGAGACCTGACGCCTTATGAGTTGCAGGTTGACTTCTCTGCCCAGTTGGATTTGAAGAAGAAGGTTTTGAAGACGTTCCAGAAGGAACTGAAGTTGCAGAAGAAGAAGCAGTTCCTCCAGTGGGAACAACAACAACGTCTGCACATATCTTCGCATAAGGAGATGCGGGATGAAAATGTATCCCAGCCTTCTTTGCTTCGCCGCATTTTAGGAGGCGGACGAGTTCGAAATCAAGACGTGCCTTATCAGTCTCCGCCTTCTGGCGATTAGTCCAAGTCTCTGCTGCTTCCTTACAACGTGCCTGAAGACCACCATCCAAAGGAATAGAGATGGTGCCAGAGATACCAAAGTTTTTTGCCCAGTTATTTTTCTGCCCTGTTCTTTCCAGTGGTGTTGTAGGATCATTATCTAAATTTGCCAAATCCTCAAAAGGAGTTTGACCGCTGTTAGTGGTTGTTAGGAATGGTGTTAGGTTGAACGTAGGTCCCTGACAACTTACGCCACCACCGTATGAGTTGGTAACGTATGGACCTTGTAAGACCTGAACTGCCTGATTTGTCACACTTCCTGTTGATGTAGCTTGGGGATTTGCGACCGCTGTAATTGGAGTATCCCCTTCTGCATATACAGGGGTCGCAAAGGCACCTAGAACAAGGATGGATGCTACTGTGTGAAGACACTTGTTGTATCTGTAACCGACATTATGGTTGTCGAGCGATTTACCGTTGTGTCCTTGATCATTCCTGGACCCGAATAAGTTTCCGAGAACTGGAATGGAGCTCCATTTTGATAGATTGTGTATGGTGTTCCCAGTTGAGGAACACTTGGAACATTTACATTTGTTCCTGTGACGGTGTAACTCCATCCTGTTTGATAATCAATTTGGCGAATGGTTTCATTTATCGTTGTTGTTGACTCCGTGTGAGAAGTCATCGTGCCACTGGTAAAGTTAGGAACGACCGTATTCGCAAGTGCAGTTGAGTGGAGGGTGACAAGTGCAACCCCCGCATACAGGGCAGAGCTCACCCTGTTTCTGAAACTTGAGGTAAATCCATCGAAAGACATAACGAAGTCCTCTCATTTCTTTACAGATTCACGACTGGGTTCTTCTGCTTGTGTGTGCAGTGGACATGCCATTACAGGCATACACCAGAGACAGATGACTGCTAGGATGAGTAAGTTCTTCATTTGAATACACTGAGTTCGATTGTTCTTTGACCAGTAGCAGT
>Ga0194122_10000316_pt1 | contig 74547 bp, 65 predicted proteins | sample TA2MahCa10mmetaG_FD_155487 | JGI IMG/M metagenome (GOLD analysis project Ga0194122, IMG submission 155487) | Freshwater microbial communities from Lake Tanganyika, Tanzania - TA2015021 Mahale Deep Cast 10m | ecosystem: Environmental > Aquatic > Freshwater > Lake | place: Tanzania: Lake... | reverse complement strand
CGCCGAAGTAGAAGAACGAGGAGAGGAGCCCCGTCCCGTCGGTCGAGGTCGGCCCGAAGGTCCGCTGGATCTTCGGCTGCGCCCGCACGCTCTCTATACGGAAGTTGTTGCTGTACTCGAGCCCGCCCGTTCCCGCTGTGCCACGCTTGGTGGTGATCACGATGGCACCGTTCGCTGCGTCGATCCCGTACAGCGCGGAGGCCTCGGGGCCCTTGAGGACCACGAGGGTCTCGATGTCCTCGGGATTGATGTCCGCGGCGCGGTTCGTGAAGTCCAGACGGCGGTTGCTGAACGCCGTCGTCGACCCCGGGGCGTCGGAGGCGAGCACCCCCGTGTTCAGGGTCTTGTTGTCGATCGGCAACCCGTCGACGATGATCAGCGGCTGGTTGCTCGAGCTGATCGAGCTCACGCCACGGATGGTGATCGAGGACGAGGCCCCCGGCACCCCCGACGAGCTCGTCACCTCCACCCCCGCTACGCGTCCCTGCAGCGAGTTGATGAAGTTCTGACGCGTTGTTTGCGCGATCTCTGGTCCCGCGACTGCCTGCTGCGAATAGCCGAGGCTGCGCTGTTGCGCCGTCTGCCCCAGCGCTGTGATGACGACCTCGTCGAGGTTCGTCGCCACGCGCTTGAGCTGGACGTCGAAGCGTGCCTCGGAGCCCACGATCCGCTCCTGCGGGGCATGGCCGATGAGACGGTACTGGAGCACCTGACCGACGGCAACGCGGATAGAATAGTCGCCGTCGCGAGTGGTCTGCGTGGCAGTGGAGGTGCCCTTGATGACGACGGTCACAGCCTGCAAGGGGGCTCCCTGCTCGCTAGTTACCTTGCCGGTGACCGATCGCTCCTGCGCCAGGATCGGCGAGGCCAGGAGCAGTGAGCCTATCATCACCGCGAGGAATCGTCTCTGCATGAGAGCTGTTCCGGGGTTGGGGTGACCGCACTCTAACGGAGGTGAGAACACCGGGGTACGTTACGGTCTATGGTAAACCGTGTCAATTACTACTGTCGTGTCCTAAGTATTCTTGTCGGGCTTCCGCTCGGGGCGCAGGGGGCGATGACGGTCGATACCGTCGCGCCGGGTATCACGTACTTACACTTCACCCGGCCCGCCGGCCCCTGGGAGATCCACCTCGCCCGGGTCGACCGCACCCAGGGGCCCTGGACCCTCACCGTCCGCCACGCCGGGGATTCCTTCTGGGGCCGCGAGACCACCTCGTCGATGGCCACCCGCCTTGCCACCTCAGGCGCCGCCGTAGGCGAGGTCCCCGTCGCCCTCAACGCCGACTTCTTCGACCTCCGCACCGGTGAGGTCACCAACAACCAGGTCATCGAGGGCGAGGTCTGGAAGGCGATCCTCGGCTTCGATGTCCCCCGCGAACGCCGCCGTCTCCAGCGCGGGCAGTTCGCCATCGAGACCGATGGGACCCCGGTGATCGGGGGTCTCGCGTTCGCGGGCCGCCTGCGCGTCGGAGGCCAAACCTTCGTCTTCGACGCCGTGAATGCGCGTCCCACCCAGGCCTCGGCCCTCGTCCGTTTTGATGCCCGATGGGGGACCACCCCGGTCGATGATTCCACCAAGCGCGTCACCGGTGACACCACGATCCGTGGGATCCGACTCGTGGCCTATGGTGCATCGGCGCGCGCACGGCTCGACTCGATCGCGATGGCGAGTCGCCGTCGCTGGTGGGGGCGCGCGCCGCGCCTCTCATTCGAACAGCACTTCGTCGCCCCGGCGATCCCCGCGTCAGCCTCGGCCCCATCGCGCGCCGAGCGTATGCTCACTCCGCGCGCCGTCGGCGGCGGATGGCCGGTGCTCGTGCGCGACAGCGTGAGTCTCGCCGCACAGGCCGATTCGCTCGAGCGTACCGCGCCCTCGTTCTCGGCCGCCCGCCACCCGCGCAGTGCGATCGGCACCTCGGAGGGCGGACGGATTCTCTGGTTGATCGCCGTCGATGGCCGTCAGACCGCGAGCGCGGGGATGACGCTGGTCGAGCTCGCGGAGCTCCTGCGGGAGCTCGGGGTCACGGAGGGGCTCAATCTCGATGGGGGTGGTTCCACCGCGCTCTGGGTCGCCGGACGCGTGCGGAATCGCCCGAGCGATCCCACCGGTGAGCGGACCGTCGGGAATGCGGTTATGATCGTGCGCGACGGGCCGCGTGAGGCGGTCCCCCGCGCCGAGCGACGCCCATGAGTCCTTCGACCGTCCGCCTCCGCTCCCTCGATCTCTTCCGCGGCCTCACCGTCGCGGGGATGCTCCTCGTCAACAATCCCGGGAGTTGGGGGACCATCTATCCCCCCCTCGCGCATGCAAGCTGGCATGGGTGGACCCCCACCGATCTGATCTTTCCCTTCTTCCTCTTCATCGTCGGCGTCACCACGCATCTCTCGCGCGAGGCGCGACGCACACGCGGTGATGCGGAGTCGGCGCTCGTCGCGCAGGCGGTGAGGCGCGGCGCGATCATCATCCTTTGTGGCTGGGCGCTCGCCGCCTTCCCCTTCTATCCCCTCGAGCGGATCACCGGGCTCCGCATCCCCGGCGTCCTCCCGCGCATCGGCCTCGTCTACATCTGCGCCGCGTTGCTCACGCAGCGCACCACGCTCAAGCAACAGGTCATCATCCTCGCCGTGCTCCTCTGCGGCTACTGGTTCGCGATGACTCTGCTCCCCGTACCGGGGCAGGGCGGGCCGGGGATCCTCTTCCTCGATTCCGCGCCGCACACCCTCGCCGCCTGGCTCGATCGCGCGCTCTTGGATGGCCATCTCTGGCGCCAAACGATGACCTGGGATCCCGAAGGGGTCCTCTCCACCCTCCCCGCGATCGGTACCGCGATCCTCGGCACCTTCGCCGGGCGATGGATCGCCAGCGAGCGCCCACTGAGCGAGCGGTTGAACGGGCTCTTCGCCGTCGGGGCCCTCTGTGCGATGGCTGGGGCGATGTGGGGGTGGTCCTTCCCGATCAACAAGTCGCTCTGGACTTCGAGCTATGTGCTCCTCACCGCGGGACTCGCTGCGATGGCGATCGCGACGATCACCTGGCTCGGCGACAGTCCACTGATGACCCGCCTCTCGACACCCTTCCTCGCCTTCGGAGTGAACCCCCTCCTCGCCTTCCTCGGCTCCGGACTCATGGCCAAGGTCATGGGCTCGCTCTGGAAGATCGAGGTTGCGGGGAAGATGGCCTCCGTGCAGTCGGTGGTGTACCAGAGCGCCTTCGTCCCGTATCTCGCGCCCAAGAACGCCTCGCTCGCCTTCGCGCTCTGCTTCGTCGGCATCTGGTGGGCGATCCTCGAGCCGTTGCGACGGAAGGGGATCATCCTCAAGGTCTGAGGCGCAAGTCCTAAAAAACGCGCCCCCCCGGCAGTGCCTGCTCAGCGTGGGAGCGTCGCCAGGAACGCGAGGACCGGCGCGAGCGTCTGCGCCGGATCCTCCTCGTGCGGGACATGGCCAAGCGTGGGGAAGCGGGCCACACGACTCCCCGGGATATCCCGTGCGAAGCGCGCCGCATTCGACGGCGGGATCAATCGATCCAGATCTCCCCAGAGGATCAACGTCGGCGCACGGATCGTCGCGATCTGCAGGGTGTCGAGTCCGCCGCCGCGATTCGCGGTGCTCCCGCTGCCGGTGCGCGGTCGCTGCGTGAAGGCCCGACGATTCCCCTCCCGCAACGTGAGCTCGTAGTACCGATCGACTAGCGCCGGCGTGACCTTCGTCGGGTCGCCATACACGTTCTTCACACTGCTCTCGATCACGCTCCGCGGGAGGACCTGCGAGGCGACGTAGCGCATCCCCGGGAGTGCGGCGATCTTGAACCCCACCGGGACCGAGGTCGCCTGCGACGGATACCCCGCGGGATCCACGAGCACGAGTCCCGCGACGCGGGTGGGCGCGCGCGCGGCGAGCTGCCACGCGTAGAGCCCCCCCAGCGAATTCCCGGCGACTACGACGCGCGGGGCCCCGAGCGTATCCAACAACGCCTCGATCACCCCGAGGGTCCGCGTCAGCGATCCTGGGCCATCCGCAAAGGGCCCCGTGAGCCCGAACCCGGGGAGGTCGAGCCGGATTACGCGGCGCTCGCCGCGCAGCGCCGCCGTCCATCCCTCCCACGTGTGCAGGCTCGCCGCCGAGCCGTGCAACAGTAGCAGCGGCTGCGGATCGTCCCGCGGCCCTTCGTCGCGGTAGTGCACCGCTGCGCCATCGAGCGTGATGAACCGCGACGGGGCTGGGGCCCAGCGCGGGATCAGGGATTCTACCGAGCGATCGGGGGCCCAGACCGAGGCCACGGCGAGGCCGGTGAGGGTCAGGAGCACGGCGATGAGGGTCTGTCCTGGTCGCATGGTCACAGTCTACTGCGCTGCCCCCTCCTCGCGACATGGGAGCCACCCCCCCGCCGCATACCACGCCCGCGCTCGCCGCGACGACACCCCCTCGCTCCGCCAATCCCCCGACGACTCCGCCACCCGCTTCGCCCAGTGTGCAGTCAGTGCCGTTGCGAGCGTAGCACAGGTCGGGGCGGGGAGCCGCCCCGCCTCCTCCGCGAGCACCGCGACCGCATCTCCCGAGAGCGTCGCATGGTACGCCACGTCGAACGTCCCCCCCTCGGCGGCCCGTGCAAGGTTCGTACGCACTACGATCGCTTCCGGGTTCACGAGATTGAGCAGCGCCACCCATCCGATCGTCACCCCGAGCATCCGCGGGGCGAAGCGCGCCGACTGCTTGCGCGGCAAGGTCGTGAGCACCACCCCCAGTGCCGCAGCGACGAGCACCATGATCGCGACGGCCAGCACGCGACCCCCCGTGAGCCCGAACTCCCCGATGTAGAGCCGCATCCGCACAATCGCCGAGAGGAGCAGTGCCGCGACCTCGACTACGAGCACCCCCCCGATCACCCCGAACCACTGACGCTCCGTCTCATCGTCTCGAAGCAACCACTCTGCTAGCACGAGCGTCGTGACCACGATAATTGACGCCACGATCATCTCGGCGAACCCGCTCCGCGCATACTCCGCCGGCGTGAGCCCCACCGTCGCCAGGAGATGCTCGGCCCCACCGAAGAGCGCCTGCGCTTGCGTCGTGAGATAGAGCGCGAGGAGCGCGACCATGCTACTCAGCCCCACGCTCACCGTGAGGAAGGGGAGCCCGGGCGAGCGGATCTCGGGCACGATCGTCGACACCCGATCGCGTGTCGCACTGCGCAGCCACCCGAGCGCGAGCCAGCTGACGAATGCCGTGGTGAGGAGATGGTGTATGGCGGTGGTCGTGAGGAGGCGATGGATGTCGACGATGTACGCCTCAAAGCGCTGGTCCGATTCGCTCAGCAGGCCGGCTACGAGCGTGAGCGGGGGAATCGCGAGCACGATCCCGATCGCGAGGGCGCGGAGGCGTCGTGCGAGCGCCCCCCGCGTCGCTGAATGCTCGGCGCCATCGCGGAGCGCGGCCGGGGCTCCGGTGGCGAGGGTCACCACGCCGATCACTGCGGCGCGCGCGCTCTGCACCACCGTGAGCTCACGAAGCCGATGCCCCGTCCCATGCCAGGCGACGAGCGCCCCCATGCAGAGGGTCGAGAGGAGGTCGATTTGGAAGAGCATCTCCGCGTCGCGCCAGGCGAGTCCCGCGGCGGCGATCGCCGCGCCGAGGATCAGCGTGGTGCGCTCGCGATTTGGGCGCAGCCCCAGTGCCGCGATCGCGACCACTGCCATCCAGAGCACGAAGCCTGCGCGCCATGGGCCGCCGGGGATGAAGAGGTCGCCGGCGATCCCGACCCCGATGGCGGTGAGCAAGAGCGCGGTGGTGCGCGTGGGCGTCTGTGGAGTGCTTTGCATCGCGAAGTAGAGGGGTCGAAAAGAGGCGCCTGCCGGTATCGCGAGGGGTTCAGGCGCCGCCGACGCAGCGGGCTACTTCCAGAAGGGTGTCGCGAAGTTTCATTTCGCCCTCTATTGCCGTTGCCCCGGTGCCTAGGCGGGGCGGAGAGGCTCCTGTCTGCCAAAAAGATGCTGGGGGCTACTGCCTCCGAGAAGGGGGCGTTACCCGCTCCCCACGGTCGCAATGGCTTGCCAGTGGATACTAGGTGGAGACTAGTCGAACCACCTGCGGATTTAACCACCGGAAACGAAGAACCCCGCACCGAGCTAACTCGATGCGGGGCTTTCGTTTACATCAGTCGGGGCGAGAGGATTCGAACCTCCGACCTCCTGCTCCCGAAGCAGGCGCTCTACCGGGCTAAGCTACGCCCCGAACTCACGGTAAAGACTTTTTCTGACACCTGTCCCCTGTCACCTGCTTCCATGCGCCCGGAGAGACTCGAACTCCCAACCTTCTGATCCGTAGTCAGATGCTCTATCCAATTGAGCTACGAGCGCCCAGCACCCTCACCTCGCGATGACCCGCGAAGGGGGAGAGTCCGAAAAGATAGACCCCCCTGATCACAGGGTCAACGCGTCGATCAAGGACGACGCACCGGGGCCACCGGACGAGCGGGCCCGGCGGGACGCGCCGCCGCCGGCGGCATCACCAGCGGGCGATACCGGAACGCCACGATCCCCACCGTGGTGGGCTCGAGCAAGAAGTTGCTCCGCGCTCCAGCGGCCGTCTCCGGGACCTCGGCCGTCATGGTCTGAAGCACCTCCCCCTTCGCATCCATAAACTCGACCGTAACGGTGAACGGTCGCGCCACCTTCGCCAGGTTCTCCACCGCGCCGCCCAGGGCGGCCCCCTGCGCCCGACGTTCGAATCGCGTGATCTGCATCTTGTGCGCCGCCGCGAGCTTCGCCTCCTCGGCGGAGAGCGAGTCCTGCAACCGCTGGTACTCAGCCTTCTTCTTGGGATCCTTCTCCGCCGCCGCGAACAGCGAATAGGCGTAGGCCTTCATCAGGTAGTTGTCGCCGTTGGACGGGTCGATCGCGATCAACCGATCGGTGAGCGGGAGCATCTTCTCCGCCTGCTTCGCCTCGTAGTACAAGTACGCGAGGAAGTAGTTCGCGTCACGGATGTTCGCATTCTTGGCGAGGGCGCCCTCATAGAGTGCGATCGCGTCGCCCGACCGCTGGCTCGCGCGCGCCGTCTCCGCACCCAGCAAGAGCGTCAGGTCGGTGTACTTCGCCGAGTTCGCGACCAGCGGGGCGAGGAACGTCCGCGTCGCCGCCGAATCACCCTGCAGCTGCACGATCTCACTCCCCGCCGAGAAGGCGTAGGTCCCGTCCATCGTCGACGGATACTTCTCGAGGAGCCCCTGAAAGAGCGCCAATGCCTCCGCGTTCAACGCCGCCTTCTGCGCGGCGCCATCGGTCATCGCATAAGTCTGCGCCGTGGAGGCGAGCTGGAAGCGCAGCTGCTTCTCCGTCTCCGCGAGCGAGGTGTCCTTCGCGGCCGCGGCGACGGCGAGCCGGAGCTGCGCGAGCATCGTCGGGGTATCGCCCCGCGCACTCGCGAGCTGCGCCTTGATGTTGTAGACGAAGGGCGAGATGGCGTAGAGCAGCGAGGCCCGGTCGGCCCAGTACGAGGCGGAGTCGATGTTGCCGGCGCCGAAGGCGGTGTACGCCTTGTTGATTCGCTCGGTCCACGGCTTCGACTGCCGCCACTGGAGCGTCAGCTCGGCGCAGGCCGGCCCCGCCGCCTCGACCACCGTGAGCAGGGAGTCCGCGGCCCGCGCGAGGTCGATCGGCTGGCTCGTCTGCCCCTTCGGCACGTTCACCCCCAGCTGCTCGGGGGTCATCGTCTCCGAGGTCCCCGCCTGGTGCATCCAGAGGACGTAGATCTGCGCCTTGAGGAAGCCGGCGCCGACGAGGTTGGCAGCGAACTTCTTCTCATCGCTCAGCCCCTTCATCGCATCTCGGAGCGCCTTCGGCGCCGAGGCGGAGTCGGCCTGCACCGCCCGGTTCACGGAGAGCGTGACCGTGGTGAGGGCCGTGGGGGTCAGGGTCTCCACGGGGCACTCCCCCTGCGCCTCGACGAGGCGGACGGGGGCGGCGAGGAGCGCGAGGGCCGGCAGGGCGCGAGAGAGGCGCATCGGTCGTGGGGCTGAGGGAACCCCGCCGCGGTCGGCGGCGGATCGAAGACGACGACGCCCCACGACCGGAGACCGTTCGTGGGGCGATGGGCGGTACAAGACTCGAACTTGTGACCTCCACGATGTCAACGTGGCGCTCTAACCAACTGAGCTAACCGCCCGAGAGCGGGAAACGGGACTCGAACCCGCGACCCCAACCTTGGCAAGGTTGTGCTCTACCAACTGAGCTATTCCCGCGTACCGGAGCCGACCCGCGCCCCGTCCAACTGTCACCGGTCACCCAGCCTACCACCCACGCCGCGCCGCGTTCCGACCGCGTCCCGGCAGTGGAGGCGAGGGGAATCGAACCCCTGACCTCTTGAATGCCATTCAAGCGCTCTCCCAACTGAGCTACGCCCCCGTGAGGATCCCGTTACCGGGGTGTCCGTCAGGAACCAAAGAAGCTATCCGAGCGTACTGCAGGGGTCAAGGCGGAACCTAGCGGAAATCCCGCCGCGTTCTATCTTTGGGCTCGCTCGTATCTTCATTCGTTCCACCGACATGACCACCGACACCAAACGTCGTAAGCGCCGCACCGCCCCCGCCGGGATCGCCCCGGCGGAGCCGGAGCGCGACATCCTCGATCAGTACCTCTATGAGGTGTCCACGTACCCCCTCCTCAAGGGGAACGAGGAGATCGAGGTCGCGCGGAAGATCCGCGCCGGCGACCAGGACGCCCTGCAGGAGCTCGTGAAGCGCAACCTGCGCTTCGTCATCTCCGTGGCCAAGAAGTACCAGAACCGCGGTCTCCCCCTCATCGACCTCATCGGGGAAGGGAACGTCGGCCTCCTCACCGCCGCCCGGAAGTTCGATCCCGATCAGGGGGTGAAGTTCATCTCCTACGCCGTCTGGTGGATCCGTCAGGCGATCCTCTCTTCGCTCGCGCGTCAGGGTCGCACCGTCCGCGTCCCGCTCAACCGCACCGCGGACCTCTCGCGCATCATCAAGGCCTCCGAGATCCTCCGCCAGAAGCTCCGGCGCGAGCCCACCCCGGAAGAGCTCTCGCAGCTCACCGGCCTCTCCGTCGACGTCGTGCAGTCGCTCGCCGCGCTCAACACCGGCGACGTCCGCCTCGACGCCCCGATGGACCCCGATGGCGATCGCTCCCTCATCGAGCGATTCGTCGCTGACGAGATGCCCGACACCGAGGAGGAGGCGATGAACCGCTTCCTCAACGACGAGATCGAGCACGCGCTCGGCACCCTCCCGCCGCGCGACGCGAAGGTCCTCCGCCTCTACTTCGGGCTCGAAGGCGGCCGCGAGCACACCCTCGAGGAGATCGGCTCGATGCTTGGCGTGACCCGCGAGCGGGTGCGGCAGCTGCGTGATCGGGCGCTCAAGCGGCTCCGTGAGGGGGATGTGGGGCGGGCGCTCGGCAGCTTTGCAGCCTAGTGGCAGAGGTCAGGTGACAGGTACCAGAGGGCGGTCCGTTCGGACCGCCCTCTCTGTTTTCCACCCCTCGGTGACCGGTGCGGCGCCGTCCCCGCGCGACCATATTCCTGAGGTCTGGCCCCTGACACCTGGCCCCTGCCCCTATGATCCGCTTCGAGAACCTCCACAAGTCGTTCGGTGACCTCCAGGTGCTCCGCGGCTTCACGCTCGACGTGAAGGAAGGGGAGACGATGGTCATCATCGGCTACTCTGGCACCGGCAAATCGGTCGCGATCAAACACATCGTCGGCCTCTTGGAGCCCGATGAGGGCACCGTCTTCGTCGACGGCCTCGAGGTGCAGACCCTCTCGCGTCGCGACCTGTACGAGCTCCGCGGGAAGATCGGCTATGTCTTCCAGTTCGCGGCGCTCTTCGACTCCCTCACGGTGGCCGAGAACGTGGCGATGGGGGTGCGCAAGCAGGGGAAGCTCTCTGAGGCGCAGAACCGCGACCGCGTCCATGAGGCTCTCGAGCTCGTCGACCTCGATGATTCGGTGGGCGAGAAGCTCCCGAGCGAGCTCTCTGGCGGGATGCGGAAGCGCGTCGGCATCGCCCGCGCGATCGCCTTCCGTCCCAAGTATCTCCTCTACGATGAGCCGACCACGGGGCTCGATCCCGTCACCAGCGCGGTGATCGACGACCTTATGGTCCGCATGCAGAAGCAGTTGGGGGTGACGGGGATAGTCATCACCCACGACATGCGGAGCGCTTACACCGTCGGCACGCGCATCGCAATGCTCCATGAGGGGCAGGTGCGCGCGGTGGGGACCGTCGACGAGATCAAGGCGAGCACCGACCCCATCGTCCGGCAGTTCATCGAGGGGCGCGCCGAGCTCGAACCGTCGTCCACCTTCGCCCGGTGACACCGAGCCGGCCGGGCGCTCCCTCGCGCCTCCCAGCGCGCGAAGAGGTCTCCGCCGGTGGGATCGTCTTCCGCCGCGACGGGGAGCGCACCTTCGTCCTCCTTATCCGCGACTCGTATCGCAATTGGGGCTTTCCCAAGGGGCATATCGAGGCGGGGGAGGATCCCGAGCAGGCCGCGCTGCGCGAGGTCGGGGAGGAGACGGGGCTTGGCGCGCTCGCCATCCGCGCCGCCGTCGAGACGATCGATTGGGAGTTTCGCTTTCGCGGCGCGCGCATCCACAAGACCTGTCACTTCTTCCTGATCGAGACCGAGCATCGCCGCACCGCGCCGCAACATGCGGAGGGGATCACCGCCTGTCGGTGGGCGACCTTCGATCAGGCCGAGCAGATGTTGGCGTACGACAACGCGCGCGCGGTGTTGCGCCAGGCGCGTGCGTTGGTGATGGACCTCCTGACCCCGTCGGCGCCCCCCGCGTCGATCGAGTCTCCCGCCACCTGACCGGTGGGGCCCCCGCCGCCGGCGATCGTCGCCTTCGGGGCGCGGGACCGGAGCCGCGCACTCCTGCGAAAGGCCTTTCCGCGTCGCCGCAGCTCGCTCACCCTGACGACCTCCCCAGCCGCGACCGTCGAGGCGCTGCACGGGCGATTCACCGATGCGGTGATCGTCGACCTCGGTGCACCAGGGGAGCAGAGCAGGGAAGTCGCCGCGCTCTCGAGGGAATTCCCATCGATCCCCTTCTTCGCGCTGGCGCCGCTCCGAGCAAGCGAGCTCCCACAGGTCGCGCAGGGGTTCGCCCATGGGGAATTCGTAGACCTGCTTGTGGAAGGGATGGAGGACGCCGTCCAGCGCGACCTCATCGCTCCGCATGCGGTGACGACGTGCTTCGCGCGGGCCATGGCGCCGGCCGCCGAGGCGATCGGGCTGATGAACTCACTCCAACAGCAGGCGTGGGGGCTGATCGTGGGGCAGGGGGGACGCGCCGTTCGGACCGAGGAGCTCGCCACTGCGGTGGGTCTGACCCGCGAGCACCTGAGCCGTCGGTTCTCCGCCGGGGGAGCACCGAACCTCAAGCGGGTCATCGATTTGGCTCGCCTATTGGCCGCGGCAGAGTTCGCCAAGAACCCCGGCTTCGATCTCCCGGACGTGGCCCGGGTCCTGGGCTTCGCCTCTCCGACGCATCTCTCGACCACCTGCGAGCGCCTGCTGGGGGTCCGCGGGGCGTCCCTGGCGCGGCTGCGCGCGGAGGATCTCATGCGACGCTTTCAGGGGGCGGGAGCGAGGTCGAGAGGGTGAAGAGGGCTGAAGGCTGAAGGCTGAAAGCTGAAAGCTGAAAGCTGGAAGCTGGAAGCGTACGGCGGTGAGCTTTTCGCTGTAAGCTTCCAGCCTTGAGCCTTCAGCTGTCAGCGTCTTGCTTGCCCCCTCCCCTTGTGATTATTTTCACAAGCTGTACCTGAACCGGCCGCCTCGCGTCGCGCCCCTCCGGCCGCCGCACCCGCGCGCCGACCTGACATCACCGCCTTTCCAAACTCCGCTCATGGCTTCCCAGACGGCGCTTCGCCCCGGCGAGATCAAGGACATCCTCCTCCGCGAGATTGAGGCCGCGGACCTCAGCGCCCTCGGCGTCGAAGAGGTCGGTTCCGTCCTCGAAGTGAAGGACGGCATCGCGCGCATCTACGGCCTCCAGAAGGCGATGGCCGGCGAGATGCTCGAGATCCGCTCCTCCGAGACCGGCGAGACGATCACCGCCCTCGCGCTCAACCTCGAAGAGGACAACATCGGCGCCGTCGTCCTCGGCGACTACCTCCGCCTGAAGGAGGGCGATGAGGTCCGTCGCACCGCCCGCGTGCTCGAGGTCCCCGTCGGCCCGGCGATGATCGGCCGCGTCGTCGACGCACTTGGGCGCCCGATCGATGGTCACGGCCCGATCAACACGACCATGACCCGCAAGGTCGAGTCGGAGGCCCCCGGCATCATCGTCCGTCAGCCCGTCGGTGAGCCGATGCAGACCGGCCTCAAGGCGGTCGACGCGATGATCCCGATCGGTCGCGGCCAGCGCGAGCTCATCATCGGCGACCGCGGCACCGGCAAGACCGCGATCGCGATCGACACGATCATCAACCAGAAGGGCCAGGGCGTCATCTGCGTCTACGTCGCGATCGGCCAGAAGGCCTCGACCGTGGCGAGCGTGGTGGAGCGCCTCAAGGACGCCGGCGCGATGGAGTACACCATCGTCGTCGTCGCCTCGGCCTCTGACCCGGCCCCGATGCAGTACATCGCCCCCTACTCGGGCGTCGCGATGGCCGAGTACTTCATGTACCACGAGGGGAAGCCGACCCTCGCCGTGTACGACGACCTCACCAAGCAGGCGGCGGCGTATCGCCAGCTCTCGCTCGTGCTCCGGCGCCCGCCGGGTCGCGAGGCCTTCCCCGGTGACGTCTTCTATCTGCACAGCCGTCTCCTCGAGCGCGCGGCGAAGCTCTCGAACGATCCCAAGGTCGTCGACAACAAGACGATCTTCGCCCCCGGTGGCTCGCTGACCGCCCTCCCGATCATCGAGACGCAGGCCGGTGACGTGTCGGCCTACATCCCGACGAACGTCATCTCGATCACCGACGGGCAGATCTTCCTCGAGTCCGACCTCTTCTTCGCCGGTGTCCGCCCCGCGATCAACGTCGGCATCTCGGTCTCGCGCGTCGGTGGCGCGGCGCAGATCAAGGCGATGAAGTCGGTCGCCGGCCGGCTCCGTCTCGACCTCGCGCAGTATCGTGAGCTCGAGGCCTTCGCCGCTTTCGCCTCCGACCTCGACGCCGCCACCAAGCGGCAGCTCGAGCGCGGCGCGCGCACGGTCGAGATCCTCAAGCAGGGCCAGTACCAGCCGATGCCGGTCGAGCAGCAGGTCATGATCATCTTCGCGGTCACCAACGGCTTCATCGACGACGTCGAGGTCAGCCAGGTCCGCGAGTGGGAGGCCGGCTTCCACGCATACATGAAGGCGCAGTTCCCGAACATCGGCGAGGCGATCACGCGCGACAAGCAGATCTCGAAGGAGCTCGAGCCGGAGCTCCGCCGCGCGATCGAGCAGTACAAGAAGAGCCGCTAAATGCTGAAGGCTGAAGGCTGGAAGCTGAAAGCATCGCGCTTTTCGCTTTAAGCCTTCAGCCTCCAACCTCCAGCCTCGAACCATGGCGAAAGGCAGAGAACTCAAAGGGCGCATCAAGTCCGTCGAGAACACCCGCAAGATCACGCGGACGATGGAGATGGTGGCGACCTCGAAGATGAAGCGAGCGCAGGATCGCGTCGTCGCGGCGCGGCCGTATGCGCGCGCGCTCGGCGAGGTGATCGCGAGCCTCTACAGCCCCGAGCTCGCCGAGCGCTTCCCGCTGCTCCGGCAGCCGGAGCGCGAAGGGCGCGCGGCCGTCATCCTCCTTACCTCCAATCGCGGCCTTGCGGGCGCCTTCAACGCCAACCTGATCAAGGAAGTGCGGACCCTCCTCGCCAAGCTCGACGCAGTGGGGACGCAGGTGGAATTGCATGTGGTCGGCAAGAAGGGCGTCGGCTACTTCGGCTACATCGGCCGCGCGCTCGCCGCGACGCGCACCGATCTCACCGATCGGCCGAGCGCCGCCGATGCGGCCTCGCTCGTCGATGGCCTGATCGAGCGCTTCACCGCGGGCGCGCTCGATGCGGTCTATGTGGTGGGCTCGCGCTTCAACTCAGTGCTTTCCACCCCGCCGACCGCGGACCGCATCCTCCCCGTCACGCCGCCGTCGGCGACCGGGGCGCAGAAGGATTACCTGCTGTATCCCTCGGCTGAGACGATCCTCACCGAGTTGCTCCCCTCGTACGTGCGCAATGCGGTCTACCGCGCGCTCGTCGAGACCGCGGCGGCCGAGCAGGCCGCCCGCCGCACGGCGATGAAGAGCGCCACCGACAACGCCGGTGAGATGCTGAACCTCCTCCGTCGCACCTACAACCGCGCCCGCCAGGCGCAGATCACGCAGGAGATCGCCGAGATCGTCGGCGGTGCCTCCGCGCTCCAGGGCTGACCCACATGACTACCGCCACCGCCCCCTCCGTCGGCAAGATCGTCCAGGTCATCGGACCCGTCCTCGACGTCGAGTTCCCCGCCGATCATCTCCCCGAGCTCTACAATGCGCTCGAGATCAAGGCCACGACCGAGAGCGGCCAGGAGATCCGCGTCGTCGCCGAGGTGCAGCAGCACATCGGGCGCAATCAGGTCCGCGCCGTCGCGATGAGCACCACCGACGCCGTCGTGCGCGGGATGCCCGTGAACGACACCGGGAGCGCGATCACCGTCCCCGTCGGCGCCGCGGCGCTCGGCCGCATCCTGAACGTCCTCGGCGAGCCGGTGGACCAGGGCGCTGAGATCCCGAAGTCGACGGAACGCTGGCCGATCCACCGCAAGCGCCCGGAGTTCGTCGCGCTCGAGCCGAAGACCGAGGTCTTCGAGACGGGGATCAAGGTCATCGACCTCTTCGCTCCCTTCGTGAAGGGTGGGAAGATCGGGCTCTTCGGTGGCGCCGGCGTCGGCAAGACCGTCGTCATCATGGAGCTCATCAACAACGTCGCCAAGGGGCACGGCGGGAAGTCGGTGTTCTGCGGCGTGGGCGAGCGGACGCGCGAGGGGAACGACCTCTTCCTCGAGATGAATGAGTCGGGCGTCATCGACAAGGTCGCCCTGATCTACGGGCAGATGAACGAGCCGCCGGGTGCGCGCCTCCGCGTGGGGCTCTCGGGCCTCACCGTCGCCGAGTATTTCCGCGATCAGGAGAAGGCGGACGTGCTCGTCTTCATCGACAACATCTTCCGCTTCACGCAGGCAGGCTCGGAGGTCTCCGCGCTCCTCGGCCGTATGCCGAGCGCCGTGGGCTACCAGCCGACGCTCGCGACCGAGATGGGCGAGCTCCAGGAGCGCATCACCTCGACGCGCGACGGCTCGATCACCTCGGTGCAGGCGATCTACGTGCCCGCCGACGACATCACCGACCCGGCGCCGGCGACGGCCTTCGCTCACCTTGACGCGACGGTCGTGCTCTCGCGCGCCATCACCGAGCTCGGCATCTATCCGGCGGTGGATCCGCTCGCCTCGGGCTCGCGCATCTTGGATCCGCAGTTCGTCGGCGAGCGCCACTACAAGGCGGCGACCTCGGTGCAGCGGATCCTGCAGCGCTACAAGGAGCTCCAGGACATCATCGCGATCCTCGGCATGGATGAGCTCAGCGAGGACGACAAGAAGATCGTCGGCCGCGCGCGCCGCATCCAGCGCTTCATGTCGCAGCCCTTCCACGTGGCGGAACAGTTCACCGGCCGCCCGGGGAAGTATGTGAAGCTCGAGGAGACCATCAGCTCGATCGAGCGTCTCGTCGCGGGCGAGTTCGACCACCTCCCCGAGCAGGCCTTCTTCATGGCCGGCGGGATCGAGGACGTCGTCGAGAACGCCAAGGCGCTGAAGTGAGTCGCGCGCTGAAGGTCTCCGTCATCTCCCCGGAAGCCACCCTCTTCGAGGGGGAGGCGCCGTCGGTCATCGCGCCGGCGTTCGACGGGGAGGTGGGGATCCTCCCGCAGCACGCGCCGATGGTCACCACCCTCGGTCGCGGTGTGTTGCGGGTGGGGGAGGGCACGACCCGCTTCCAGATCGAGGGCGGGTTCCTCCAGGTCGTCGACGATGTCGTGCGCGTCGTCACGGAGCAGGCGACGAAGCTCTGAGCGCGGGCCCCGTCAGTCGGTGAGCACCGTGGCGCTGGTCGGGTCGATGAGACCCTCGACCAGCGCCACGGACGCTTTGGCCGCGCCAAGTCCCTCGTTCACGACCCCCAGAGCGGCCGCGCCAGCTCGCTCGCGCGTATCCGGCTCCGTGAGGAGGATGCGCAGGGCGCGCGCGAGCGACTCCGCATCGGTCACCGCCTCCGCCCCACGGGCCGCGAGCAAGAGCGACGCATCGCGACTCCGCCGATGCTGCGGCCCGAACACCACCGGCACACCGAACGAGGCGGGCTCGATCACCGAGTGGAGTCCCGCTGCATGGAAGCCGCCCCCCACGTACGCCGCATCGGCGAGGGCGTAGAGCTCGTGCAAGACGCCGACGCGATCGACCAACACCACATCGTCATCGGCTGATGCGTTCGCGAGTCGCGCGCACCGCAGCCCGGCCTCGGCGGTCCAGCGCTCGAGGGGCCCGAGATGTCCGTCCGAGGGTTCGTGCGGTGCGATGATCAGCCGTGCGACAGGTACCGTCGCGCGAACCTCGCGCCAGGCCGCCACGAGCACCGTCTCATCGCTCGGCCAGGTCGAGCCCGCGACCACGGTGGGTCGATCGCTCACGAGCGGTGCGAGGAGCGCGCTCGTCCGATCGGTCGCCGCGGTGCGTATCGCGCACTGGTCGTAGCGGGTATCACCCGTGACGGTGATCCGGTCGCGATGCACGCCGAGGGCCACGAGGCGGTCGGCGTCGGCGGGATCGATCGCGCCGACCGCATCCAGCGCGGCATAGGCATCTCCGAGCAGTGCTGACGCGAGCGTACCGCTCCGACCCGACCCCTCGCTCAACGTGGCGGAGATCATCCCGAGTCGCACCCCGCGCGTGTGCGCGCGCTCAGTGAGCCGTGGCCAGAGATCGAGCTTCGAGACCACGAGGGCGGTGGGTCGCAGCGCGTCGAGCAGCGCCTCGGCGGCACGGGTGGAATCGAAGGGAAGGGGCCCAGCGAGATCGACCGGGAGGTGCGACGCGAAACGCGCGGCGCTCGGCGAGAAGTAGGTGTAGAGGAGCTGCCAGGATGGGTGCGCGGCGCGGAGCGCACGGAGCACCGGGTCCGCCATCAGCCCCTCCCCCACCGAGGGGGCGTGCACCCAGAGGAGAGGGCGCGTGGGGTCGCGATGTGCCGTGCCCCACGCCACCAGGTTCGCGCGGGCTTCGTGGCGATCGCGGAGCGACCGGACGAGCTTGCTCTCCCCTGGGAGGGGGAGGAGGGTCAGGAGGGTCGCGGCGCGCGCGACCCCTTCATAGACGGGGGAGAGGAGCGGGTGCATCGCGGTGGAGGGGCGATGCGTCGAGGGTCAGCGGCCGTGCGGGGCGCCGGGAGTACCGCTACGCGGGGCGGCCTTGGCCTGCTCCGCGAGCGCGGCCTCGATCGCGCGCTGGAAGGCCTCGTACGGCTGCGCCCCGACCAATGGGCGACCGCCGACGAGGAAGCTGGGGGTGGACCCCACGCCGATCTGCGTGGCGCGCGCGTAGTCGGCGTCGACGAGCCCCTTCATCTCGCGGCTGTCCATGCAGGTGGCGTACCGCCGCTGATCGAGGGGGATCCCACGTGCGAGGGAGTCGAGGACGACGCGGATGTCCCGCCGCGCCCCCCAGCTCCGTTGCGTGCGGAAGAGGGCATCGGCGGCGGGCCAGAACTGCTCCTGCTCCGCCGCACACATCGCGAACTCGTGCGTGGCGGGGGCGTTCGGGTGCGTGCTCGCGATCGGGAAGTTCATGTAGGCGATCTGCACCTTCCCGGTGCGTACGTAGTCCCGATCGATCTGCGGGAGGGTCTCCTCATGCCACTTCTTGCAGAACGGGCACTGGAAGTCGGAGATGACGACGATCCAGAGGGCGTCGCTCTTCCCGCGGACACGGCCCCGGTCAGCACGAGCGAGGCGGGCGTCCCGCTCGGTGGTGGGGGAGACCGCACTGGCCCCGGCCGGCGAACGAGTGGCTGGGGCCGGGGCGGGGCGCTGCGCCCCAGCCGCGAGGGGGGCGAGGAGGGCCGAGAGGAGGAGCAGACGGATCATGAAGGGGAAGCTAACGCGGGTTTGTGACGGGATCGCGGCCGGCGGAGTAGCACAGGTGGACGACGATTCCATTTGTGATTTTTGTCACAAACGGATTCGCTTCTCCGATTTGGGTAGTGGAACAATCGGGACGCTCAAGGGTTGCGCGGTCCTTGACCCGAGCGTTACCGTATCGGTTCTCTGGGCCCCCGGCCATCCGGCTGGGGTGCAGGTGTTGCGTGCAGTCGAACCCCCTTTCACAGAGGTATGCACATGCAGGGACGCAACGGGATGCGGAGGCTCGCCGCCTCCATCCTCGCGCTGATCCTCTCGGTGGGCTCGGCCTCGGTGGCGTTCGCGCAGGGTAGCGCGACGATCACCGGCCGGGTGACCAGCGACGCGGGTCAGCCGCTCTATGGTGCCAACATCACCATCGAGGCGCTCGCCATCTCGGTGGGCACGAACGAGGAAGGTCGTTACACCATCACCATCCCGGGCGCCCGTGCGCGCGGGCAGCAGGCGGTCCTCCGGGCGCGTTCCATCGGCTACGTCCCGGCGGTGAAGACCATCACGGTCTCAGCCGGCTCGCAGACGCACGATTTCCAGCTCAAGCAGGACGTGAACCGCCTCAGCCAGGTCGTCGTGACCGGCGTGTCGGGCGCCACCGAGGTGAAGAAGCTCCCCTTCACCGTGGCGCAGGTGACCGCTGAGGACATGCCGGTCCCGGGTGCCAACCCCCTCGCGCAGCTCGCGGGGAAGGTGCCGGGTGCCAACATCGTCTCGGCCTCGGGTCGCCCCGGCGCCGCGCCGGCGGTCATCCTCCGTGGTCCCCAGTCGATCAACGCCTCGGGCCGTGGCCAGGACCCCCTCTACATCATCGACGGCGTCATCTCGCAGGGCGGGATCCAGGACATCAACCCGCAGGACATCGAGAACGTCGAGGTCGTGAAGGGGGCCGCTGCCTCCTCGCTCTACGGGTCACGCGCCGGCAACGGCGTCATCCAGATCACGACCAAGTCCGGCAAGAACGCCGGTGAGGGCGTGCGCTTCCGCTCGCTTTTGGAGTACGGCCAGTCCGACATCGAGCGCGAATACCAATACCCGCGCACGCATTTCATGCTGATGAACGAGGACTACTCCCGCTACTGCATTACTGTCTCGGGGGCCCCGGATTGCGCGAACCATCGCGACATCGAGACCGAGGCGCTTCGCATCAACGATCAGGGCACCTTCGCCGCGCTTACCCCCGCAAACTTCGTGAACGACGCTGGAATCGCCCGTAACCCGGGGCCGCTCAACGCTCGGTCGCTCTATCAGATCTCGCCCTATGTCCGTTCCTACAACCCGATCCAGGCGGTGCTGACCAACGGCCAGACCTGGAATGGGACTTTCGACGCGACGGGGCGCATCTCTCGGACAAACTTTTTCGCCTCGGCGAACCAGTTCCGGCAGGAGGGCGCGGTGCTCTTCATGCGCGGCTACACCCGTACGGCGCTCCGCCTCAACGTCGACCAGCAGCTCGCTTCCTCCTGGAACTTCTCGGTGCGCACGAACTATACTGACGCCCAGGACTGGAACTCGGGCTTCAACTGGTTCCGCGTGACCCGCCAGCCGGCCAGCGCGAACCTCCTGCGGCGCGACTCGAAGGGTCGTCTCTTCATTCGCACCGTTGTTCAGCAGCAGGGTGCGCAGAACGAGAATCCGATGTACAACGCGGAGCAGTTCCAGCCGCTCAACCGCATCGGCCGCTTCCTCGGGCAGGCGACCTCCCGCTGGCAGCCGCTCACCTGGATCGACGTCGAGGGCAATTTCGGCTTCGACACCCGCAACAATCACCAGCAGACGAAGACCGAGAAGGAGTATCGCTGCACCACCTGTGCCTCCCCGAATCCCGGCAGCATGTCGGTGAGCTCCAACCGGTCCTACTCGCTTAACGCCTCGACCGATATTACGGCGCGTGGCTCGTTCTTCGGTGACAAGCTCAATTCTCGCCTCTCCTTCCGCGGCCTCTATGAGGCCCAGGATGACCGCGGTGTCTCGGGCTCTGGTTCCACGCTTGTCGTGCCGGGCCTGAACACGATTAACGCGACGCTCGCGAGCACCCGCTCGGCCTCCAACTATAACCAGACGGTCCGGCAGATCGGCGTGTTCGCCAATCTCGACCTCGACTGGCAGGGCAAGTATATCGTGAGCGGCCTCGTTCGCCGGGATGGTGCCTCACTCTTTGGTGCCGCAAACCGGTGGCAGACCTACGGTCGTGGCTCGGTCGCCTACCGCCTCAGCGAGGAGTCGTGGTTCGGCGTCGACGCGATCTCGGACCTCAAGTTTCGCGCCTCGGTCGGTCAGGCGGGGAACCGCCCGCCGTTCGGCGCGATCTTCGAGACCTACTCGCTCTCGGCCGGTCTGATCGGCGGCCTCGGGCAGATCGGGAATCCGAACCTCGCTCCAGAGGTTTCGACTGAGACCGAGATCGGGTTTGACCTCGAGCTCTTCAACAAGTATGGCCTCACGGTCACCAACGCCCGGAACATCATCGACGGGCAGATCATGCCGGTGCCGGTGCCGACGATCGGTGGCTTCACGTCGCAGTGGTCAAATGTGGGCGAGCTTTCCAACAACACCTTTGAAGTGTCGCTCAACATCCCGGTCATCCAGACCCGCGACCTGAATTATTCGGTTCGCCTGAATTACGACCGCACCACCTCAGAGATTTCCAGGCTCGACATCCCGGAGTTCTTCTACAGCGCCGCCGGCCAGCAGGGCTCGGAGACGATGTTCAAGATCTTCCAAGGTGGCCGCATGGGCGAGATCTTCGGCCGTCGCTTCATCAAGAACTGCTCTGACCTGCCGGCGGGCTTCGCCGAGCAGTGTGGTGGTCCAGGGTCGCAGTACCAAAGGAACTCCGACGGTTTCATCGTCTGGACGGGTGGCGCCTCGCTCGACGAAGGGATCACCAAGAACCTCTGGTTCACTCGTCTTGCCGCGGCCAATGCCCCTTGGGGCGGCGGTACCGGAAAGGAGGCGCTCAATTGGGGGCTCCCGATTCTCTTCCGCGACGCTACGGGGGCGGTGCCGGTCGTCTCGGTCGGTCAGGCTCTCCCGCGCTATCGCTGGTCGACGGCACAGCAGTTCTCGTACAAGCGCCTGACGGCCTATGCGCTCTTCGACGCCACGATCGGCAAGTCGGTGTGGAACGAGGCGCGGCAGTGGTCGTTGGGTGACTTCATGCACCGCGAGGCGGATCAGGCCGGCCGCGGCGTCGCGGACGCGAAGCCAATCGGCTATTACTTCCGTGCCACCTCGACGGGCGGCATTGGCGGCATTTACGACGTGCTCGCGCCGAACAACAATACGGTCGAGGACGCCTCGTTCGTCAAGCTTCGTGAGCTCTCAGTTGGCTACCGTATCGGCCGGTTGGCCGGTGTCGGCGACTGGGCGCTGACCCTCGTGGGCCGTAACCTCCTAACCTTCTCCGACTACCGAGGCTTCGATCCCGAGGTCGGCGTGGGCGGCGGGGGCTTGGGCTCGGGAGTGCTCAATGCGATTGATGCCTACGGCTTTCCCAATCTTCGCACTATCTCGTTTGCTTTGAGCACCAGCTTCTGATGCGGTTCCCCGCCCGGTCGGTGTGAACCGACCGGGCGGGCATCCAACTTTTCTGAGGATTGAGAATGCGATTCAACACTCGAATGGTCAGCGCCGTTGCGCTCTTGGGCCTCGCCGCCTGCGGTGATGGGCTCGACGTGCGCAATCAAGATGTGCCTGACGTAGCGCGTGTGCTCTTCGACGCCGCGTCCGTGGAACAGGCCGTCGCAGGGCTCGGGCCGCAGCTGAACAACATCCAGCGTCAATCGACGTCTGTGAACACCCAGGCCAAGATCCTGTCGGAGGAGACCTTCGCTACCGTCGCGAACTTCGGCATGGCGGCGCGTGTGGCCAATCGCTCGCTCATCTCGAACGAGTTGGGCAATGACAATGCAAGCGGTAATGCGGCAGAGTTCAATCAATTTCATCGGGTGCAGCGTCTAGCCTTTAACTCCATCACGGCATACAAGAACCTTCGCGCTGCAGGGAAGGCGGGGCTTGTTGCCGCGGATGAGAATCGGATGCGCGCGTTCGCGTACCTCATCGCCGGCCAGGCGGTCGGGTATCTGTCGATTGCGTTTGACTCGGTGGCCGTCGGCTATGAGGGAATGTCGACCACTGAGATCCCCGGTTTCATCGGGGCTTCTGCCGCGAACGCGAAGGCGATGGAGTTCCTCGATTCAGCAGCCACGATCGCCGGCCGTACGATGTCGACGCTGCCGAACACTTGGATCAGTGGTCTAACTCTGACGCAGGCGCAGTTTATCCAGCTCGCCCGCAGCTATCGAGCGCGCATCCGAGCAGCAGCAGCACGGACGCCGCAAGAGCGGGCCGCACTGCCCTGGGCAACCATCATCGCCGACGCGACCAACGGCATCACCGCCGACCACCTCATTTCGATCAACGGAACAACGGGGTGGAGTGCTGGGTTCGATGCATCGCAGATCTACATTCCGGGCGGGTGGCACTCCGTCCCAATGAGTTATGCCGGGATGGCGGACACCTCGGGCGCCTACCAGGCCTGGATCGCGACCTCGGCGGGGAGCCGTCGGGCCTTCCTCGTCACCACGCCGGACAAGCGTTGGCCGCAGGGGTCGACCCGTGGTGCGGCCTGCACCGTGGCGGCGAGCTGCACGGGGCAGCAGACGGTCAATAACATCCTCCCGGCCGGCCAGTACATCCGGAACCGTCCTCCGGGTGACGACGTCGTCGCCGCCGGAAGCGGGGAGTCATTCTATGATCACCGCCGGTATGGGCTCGGGCAGTTCAACACCTCGGTGCCCAGTAATTACGTCGACATGTCGAAGGTCGAAATTGACCTGCTTGCGGCTGAGGGGTACATCCGCACCGGGAACACCGCAGCAGCGGTCGCCCTGATCAATGTGTCGCGTCTCAGAAATGGGTTGCCCGCGGTGACCAGCACGGGTGTGCCGGTGGGCAACGCCTGTGTACCGAAGCTGCCGAACGGGACCTGCGGCTCGCTTCTTGAGGCGATGAAGTACGAGAAGCGCATGGAGACGGCGTTCACTGGCTATATGATCTGGTTCACTGACAGCCGCGGTTGGGGAGATCTTCCCCGGGGCACGGCGATCGAGTGGCCGGTCCCGTACCAAGAGATGCAGGCCCGGTTGCAGCCGTACTACAATGGGAGCAAGGCGACGACCGCCGCTTCCACCTACGGCTTCTGATCGAGGCGAATGCTTCATGACCTCCGTGACCGGCGGGTGGGTCTCACCCGCCGGCTCACGGCCGGGCTCTGCGCGGGGCTCCTCGCGTTCCAGCTCGGATGCCACACCTACCGGCCGATGCAGGAGCCGGTGCCGGCAGCGGGTCGCGAGGTCGCGGTCGAGTTGAACGATCGCGGACGCCTGATGGTCGCAGGACAGTTGGGCGAGTCGGTGTGGCGGGTCGACGGCACGTTGGTCAGCTCCACCGATTCGATGATCACGATGAGGGTGTCACGGACGGTGCAGGTGCGGGGATCCACTGCGGTCTGGGCCGGGGAATCGGTGCAGATCCCGCAGGCCGGGGTGCGAGGGTATCGGCTCCGGGAGTTCTCGCGAGGGAGGTCGGTGGCGTTGGCGGTGGGGATCGTAGGGGTCCTCGTCTTCCTGGCGACATCGCTCGACCTGTTCGGTGGCGGGTCTGAAAAGCCCGATCCCACCGACCCCTGTCCGCCGAACTGCACGAACGACAGGTAGGCGGCCCCGTGCCGCGCTCATCCCCAGGTTTCGCTCACTCCATGGAGTTCTCTCTGATGCGTCTCTCTCGATTCTCTCTCTTCGCCGCCCTGCTCCTGGGCGCGGTCGGATGCAAGGAAGCGGATCTCGCGCCGGTCGTGGCGAAGATCCCACCCCTCGCCTTCGTCCGGTACATCAACGCGGTGCCTGACACGCTCAACACCACGGTCCGCTGGATCGACAAGGTGGCGTTCACGCCGCAGACCTTCACCAACGTCCCCTTCCGTGGGATGGGTCAGGGTGGGTATCAGGGGTTGGAGGCCGGGCCGCGCACGCTCCGCGTCTTCACCTATGACCCGAACCTCAACTCGTCCACGAACGGGCTCGGGGCGGAGACCAAGCAGCTCACCGAGCTGACCCACACCTTCGAGGCGGGCCAGTACTACACCCTCCTCCACCTCGGGTACGCCCGGACTGGCTCGACCCCGGCGCAGCGCGTCCTCGTGATCAAGGACCAGCTCCCGGCGGCGAGCACCAACGTCGCGATCCGTGCGATCCACGCGGGGCTCGGGATCGCCAACGTCGACCTCCACGCGACCGCCACGGCCACGACGACGCTCGTCGGGTCGACCCCGGCCTTCGCGAACGTGGGGTTGACGAACGGCACCGCGGGCATCTCGGCGTATGCCGCGCGTGCGGCGGGCGCCTTCGCGATCCAGGCCGCTGCGACCGGCACGACGACCTCGCTCGTCGCCGCCACGGCACCGGCCGGTGTCGCTGGCACCACGACCGCGGACCCGATCGCGGGTTCGACTGTCGGGGGCTCGGTCATGACCGCGATCGCCTTCCCGGCCGCCGTGGCGGGTTCCAAGGCGGCCGCCGCGGCCGCGCCGACGATCCTCTTCTTCCTCGATCGTCAGCCGGCTCGCACCACGCCGTAAGTCTCAAGGGGCTCGCCCTTGCGACCAGCGGCCACCGACCATTGACTTGGTCGGTGGCCGCTGGGCTTTCCCCCCCATCATGTCGCGTTTCCCTCGTCTCCCCTCGAACTGGTCGGGCCACCGCCTCGGCGGGGCCTCCCTCGCTGGCATCGTCGTTCTGCTGGTTGGGATGGCTGGGCGCGCTGAGGCGCAGCTGTTCCGAGGGACCGTGCGCTCGATCACCACGGCCATCCCGATCCCGGACGCTCAGATCACGGTCCGCGACTCGCTTGACGATGTGCTCGCCTCCACGGTGAGCGATTCGACGGGGCGCTTCACCCTCCGCCTACGGCGAGTCCCGACCGGCGCGGTCATCGTCCAGGCCCGCCGGCTCGGCTACGAGGTGGTCCGTACCGGGGAGGCGCGGATCGGTCGTGGGGATTCGGTCGAGGTCGAGCTCCTCATGACCGAGGTGGCGGCGACTCTCGAGGCCATCACCGTGCGCGGGATGAACTCGCTTAACGAGCAGCGTCTCGTCGACGCCTACCGCCGCGGGTGGCAGGTCTATGAGCCGGAGCGGGTGGCGCAGCACCAGAGCCGCGCCACCGATATGATGCAGCTCCTCCGCTCGATGGGGACGCCCAGTCTGACCCTCCCGCGCCGCATCGACGACTGCGTGCGTAACACCCGCACCGGGGAGTGCCTGACCTGGGTCCTCGATGGGCAGATCCTCGGCCCCAGCGCCTTCATCCTCCCGACGGATGTCTACTTCTTCGCCGTGCTCTCCCCCTCCGAGTCGCGGGTGGAGTACGGGAACCGGGCGCCCAATGGGGCGATCTCGGTCTATACCCGCTCCGCGACCGATCGCCCGACGCGACGTCGTTAGTTTGTGGGGATGATTATCTGGTTGCGTGGGCTCCTCCTCGCGGGTGCCCTGCTCACCCCCCTCTCGCTCGCGGCCCAGTCCGCGCCCCCGATCCCGCGTCCCACCGGGCGGGTGAGCGACTTCGCGAATGTGATCGCCCCGGAGGACGAGGCGCGGATCACGCAGCTCATCGAGCAGGTGCTGGCGGGGTCGCGAGGGGAGATCGCGGTTTTGACCCTCCCCGATCTTGCCGGCCGCGAGGTGGGGGATGTGGCGCTCGCGATCGGACGCGAGTGGGGGGTGGGCGCCGCTGCCGACGTCGGCGATCGTGCGCGCAATGCGGGCGTGGTGGTGCTCCTCGTCCCGCGCGAGACGAGTCAGGATGGGAGCGGGCACATCAGTATCCAGGTGGGGCAGGGGGCGGAGGGGTTCATCAACGATGCCGTTGCGGGGGACATTCGGCGCGAGGCGACGCCGCAGCTCCGTGAGGGCGCCTATGGTCCTGCGCTCGCGTTGATCACTGCGCGGTTGGCCGAGCGCTACGCGGCGGAGTTCGGCTTCGCGCTCGATTCGACCTTGGTGCCGCCGCGGCGGCGGTCGTCGGAGGAGGGGGGGCGGTTCCCCTTCGTGCTCTTCATCATCCTCTGGCTCATCATCGCCGGGATGTCGCGCCGTCGGCGCGGGCGCGGGGGTCTGGTGGTGGTCCCCTTCCCGATGGGCCGCAGCGGGTTCGGCGGCGGCTTCGGTGGTGGGGGCTTCGGTGGGTTCGGCGGCGGTGGGGGATTCGGCGGCTTCGGTGGTGGGGGTGGCTTCTCAGGTGGCGGCTCGAGCGGGAGATTCTGACGATGGCCAAGGTGACGATCACGCAGGTCCAACTCATGCAGCGGCTCCAGGCGGCGCTCGCCGACGATCTGGTGGCGGTGGTGCTCTACGGCTCGGCGGCACGGCCCGCCGGTACGACGGGCAGTGTGACGAATGGGGCGGCCACTACGGGCGGGGCGGCTCCCTCGGGCGCACGGAACATCCTCGTGCTCGTGCGCACCCTGACCCCGAGCACGTTGCGGTCGGTGGCACGCACCACGCACGAATGGATCGCCGCCGGTCACCCCGCGCCGCTCATCATGACCGAGGGGGAGTGGCGCACGAGCCGCGACATCTTCGCGATCGAGGTCGCCGATATACTCGAGCGGCATGAGGTGCTCGTCGGTGCGCTGCCGGCGGGTGTGGCCGGGGTCGATTCCGCCCATCTCCGCCATCAGCTCGAGTTCGAGACGATGGGGAAGCTCCTCGCGATCCGCCAGGGGATCCTCGCCGCTGATGGTGATCCCGCGCGCGAACTCCAGCTCCTCGCCGCGACCAAGTCCGCAGTGCTCGTCCTCTTCCGCACGCTCCTTCGGTTGCATGGCGAACCGATCCCGGCAGATGCCGCTGAGGTCGTGCGCCACGCCGCCGCACGCGTCGGCTTCGATCCTGTCCCGTTCCTTCGCGTGCTCGCGCATGTGGCGGGGACCGCGGCGATACCCACCGCTGAGGCCGACTCGACCCTGACGGGGTATCATCAGGGGATCGAGCGGTTCGTGAGTTACGTAGATGCTGGAGTCTGAAGGCTAAAAGCTGAAAGCTGAAAGCTTAAACCACCTGCTTTTCGCTTCTAGCTTTCAGCTTTCAGCCTTCAGCTTATTGCCCTGTCCCATGACCCCTCTCCCCTGAGACCTGACCCTATGAAGCGCCTCCCCCTCATCCTCCTCGGTGTCGTCGCCCTCCTCGCGCTCCTCGGTGTGAGTGCCTACAACGCCATCCAGACCAAGGACGAGGCCGCCGCCGCGGCCAAGCAGCAGATCGAGGTGCAGCTCCAGCGCCGCGCCGATCTGGTGCCGAACCTCGTCGAGACGGTGAAGGGGTTCGCGAAACAAGAGATGACGATCTTCACCGAGGTCGCGGAGGCGCGCGCGGGGCTCGCGGGCGCGGTGCGTGGCGGGAACGTCGGTGAGATGGCGCGTGCGAACGAGGCGATGACCGGCGCCCTCGGTCGGCTCCTCGCGATCTCTGAGAACTATCCGCAGCTCAAGAGCGATCAGAACTTCCTGCGGCTGCAGGACGAGCTCGCGGGGACGGAGAACCGCATCGCGGTCTCGCGCACCGACTACAACACCGTGGTGCGAGAGTACAACACCTATATCCGTCGCTTCCCGGCGGTGATGGTCGCGGGGCTCGCCGGGGCGGCGGCGCGCGACTACTTCGAGGTAGAGTCAGAGGCCGCGCGCGAGACCCCGAAGGTCGCCTTCTAAACGACCTTCAGTGGTCGGTCGCGGGGGGCTCGGGGCGGGGGAAGAGCCCCTCCCCCTTGGTCACCCGCCATCCAGTGCAGTCGAGGGCGTCGGCGGCGGCGAAGGAGGTCCCAGCGGCCGTCCCAAGGCCCCCTAGGGCGGTCCAGAGGGCCTCGGCCTTCCCTGGCATGAACGGGGCGAGGTAGACCGCCTGGCGGGCCAGCTGGCGCACGAGCGAGGCGAGGACGCTCTCGAGCTCCGGCCGATTCGCCGGGTCCTTGGCGAGGACCCAGGGCTTGGCGTCCTGGATCGCCTGGTTGGCGCGCCCGATCGTGCGGACGATCGCAGCCAGCGCCTCGTGCAACGGGTAGCCCCGCGAGCCGTCGAGCGCCGCGCGGGCCTCGGCGTAGTCCGCGAGGTCGGCGGTATCCTCCGCGGTGCGCGAACCCGCGGGCACGACGCCGTCGCAGTACTTCTCGACCATCGCGGTGGTGCGGCTCGCGAGGTTGCCGAGTCCGTTGGCGAGCTCAGCGGTGTAGACCGCCTCGAAGCGCTCCCACGAGAAGGCGCCGTCACCATCGAAGGGGATGTCGCGGAGCAGATAGTAGCGGAAGGCATCGGGGCCGAAGCGCGCGATCGCCTCGCTGAGCTCGAGCTTCACCCCGGCCGATTTGGAGAAGCGCTCGCCGCCCAAGGTGATGAAGCCATGCGCCCAGACCTGTGCGGGGAGGGGGAGCCCCGCCGCCAGGAGCATCGCGGGCCAGATCACGGTGTGGAAGCGGGTGATGTCCTTGCCGACCACATGCACGGAGGCGGGCCAGGGCGCACGCGAGCCCGGGAAGAACTGCGCGGTCCAGTAGTTCGGGAGCGCATCGAACCAGACGTAGGTGGTCTGCGTCTCGCCGGTGGAGATCGGCCGCGGGAAGGGGACACCCCAGGCGATGCGGGCGCGGCTCGCGGAGATGTCGTCGAGCCCCTGGTCTAGGAGAGAGAGGATCTCGTTGCGCCGATGTTCGGGCTGCAGGAAATCAGGGTGCGCGGTGAAGTGGGCCTTTAGGCGCTCGGTATAGGCCGAGAGCCGGAAGAACCAGTTGCGCTCGGTGACCTCCTCGAGCGTGCGCGTCGGATGCAGCGCGCAGCGCCCGTCATGGAGATCCGCCGCCTGCTTGAAGCTCTCGCACCCGACGCAGTACTGCCCGGTGTACGAGCGCTCGTAGAAGGCGTCGGGGGTGTTCGTGAAGATCGTCTCGAGCAACTCGGTCACGGCCGTGTGATGGGCTATGTGCGAGGTGCGCATGAACTGATCGTGCGAGATCCCGAGCGCCGACCACATCGTGGTGAAGCGCTCGGCGACGCCATCCACGAACTGTTGTGGCGCGACCCCGGCGGCCTCGGCCGTCTGCGCCACCTTCTGCCCATGCTCGTCCATCCCGATGAGGAACCAGACGTCGTCGCCGAGCTGGCGGTGCGCCCGAGCGATCGCGTCGGCGCCGATCTTCTCCAAGGCGTGGCCGAGGTGGGGATCGCCGTTGGCGTAATCGATGGCGCAGGTGATGAAGAACTTGGACATCGCGTGGGTCAGGTGGAAGACGCGTCGCCGGTGTTGCCATCGCCGCGTCCGCGACGACCGCCGCGGCGGCCACGGCGGCGCTTGGGACGACGGGATTCATCGCGCGATTCGGGCGTGGTACGCTCCGTAGGTTGCGGCGCAGGCGTCGCTGGGCGCTCGGTGGGGCGTGAGCGCTCGGAGTGCTGCGGCGCACGCGGACGCTCCGGTGGGCGCTCGCGTGGTGTGGCGCGCGCGAGTGGCACGACCGGGAGATTTTCCTCCTCGTGATCGTCTCCCTCGTGGTCGTACTCGGTCGCCTCATCGGGCTCGGGCATCGGGCCTTCGCCGAGCTCATGCCGCAGCAATGCGAGCGCGATGGTGCGGTATTCCCCGGCAGCGTTGCGCAGCGTCACACGCTCGCGGAAGATGTCGTTCGAGATGACCTTCTCCTCACCGACCGCGGTCGTCAGGAGCTTCCCCTCCTTGGGGAAGCGCTTGCGCTGCTGCACGTAGAATTCGTGCTCGTAGCGCAGACAGCACATCAGCCGGCCACAGGTGCCGGAGATCTGCCCGGGATTGAGCGTCGAGAGGCGCTGATCCTTCGCGGCGCTCGACTTCACGGGGTTGAGCTGCGGGAGCCAGGTGCTCGAACAGAAGGGGCGACCGCAGCGCCCGACGCCATCGAGGCGCTTGGCTTCGTCACGCACCCCGATGTGCCACATGTGCACACGGGTCGAGAAGCGCCGCTCCATCTTACGCACCAGGTCGCGGAAGTCGATACGCTCCTCAGCGGTGAAGTAGATGGTGAGGCGCCGACGATCCCACTGCCACTCGGTGTCCGAGACCTTCATGTCGAGCTTGAGCTCGCGGACGAGTCCGATCGCGGCGCGGCGTACCGCGTCCTCGTCGGCGCGGAGCCGGACTGCGGTGTCGATTTCCTTGGGCGTCGCGAGGCGCACGATCGCGGGCAAGGGCTCGGGCGAGGCCTTGCCGTGCGTGGTCCCCGCCTTCCGCTTCTCCGCGAGCTCGCCGACGCTGTGGACGCGCGCGAAGTCCTCGCCGCGTTCCACCTGCACAATCACCGGGGTCCGCGGCGCTGGCGCCGTCTCCCCTGACCAGGTGTAGAAGGCCCGCCGATTCCCCTTGAACTCGACCTCGACCAGATGGGTCGCCACCGCCACGGTCACTTCGTGAAGCTCCCCATGCGGAGGTACTTCTCGCGCCGCTTGCGGACGAGCTTGTCGGGCTTGAGCCGCTTGAGTTCGTCGAGATGCCGGAGGATCACGTCGTGCACCGCCTTCGCCGTGGCCTCATGGTCGGCATGTGCGCCGCCCGGGGGCTCGGGGATCACCTCGTCGATCACCTTGAGCGCGAGGAGCTCGGGCGAGGTGATGCGGAGCGAGCTCGCCGCCTTCTCGCGCATCTCGGGGCTCTTCCCATCCTTCCAGAGGATCGCCGCACACCCTTCCACGGTGATCACCGAGTAGACGGAGTGCTCGAGCATCAGCACGCGGTCGGCGACGCCGAGGGCGAGGGCGCCACCAGAGCCCCCCTCCCCGATCACCGTCGCGACGATTGGCACGGTGAGCTGGCTCATCTCGAGGAGATTGCGCGCGATCGCCTCCGACTGGCCGCGCTCCTCGGCGCCGAGTCCGGCCCAAGCCCCCGGCGTATCGATGAAGGTTAGGACGGGGACCTGGAATTTCTCCGCGAGCTTGAGCAGGCGGAGCGCCTTGCGATACCCCTCGGGGTGTGGCATCCCGAAGTTGCGGTGGATGTTCTCCTTGGTGTCGCGCCCGCGCTGCTGCCCGATGATCATCACCGTGTCGCCATCGAGCCGCGCCCATCCACCGACGATCGAGGGGTCATCGCGGAAGGCGCGGTCGCCGTGCAGCTCGATGAAGTCGCTGAAGGCGAGCCGGATGTAATCGAGGGTAAAGGGGCGGCGCGACGAGCGGGCCACCTGCACGCATTGGAGCGGGGTGAGGTTCTTGTACGTATCCCGACGGAGCTCGGCGAGCCGCTCCTGGAGCGGCGCGATCTCCGCGGAGAGGTCGAGCTTCTGTGCCTCCGCCTTCTCTCGGAGCTCCTGGATCTGGCGCTCCAACTCGGCGATCGGCTTCTCGAATTCGAGGAGCGAGGTTCCCACGGTCAGCCTCCACGGACGAGGCGCACCCGCTCGTCTCCGAGCAGTGCGCGAAGTTCTCCCAGCGCGGGGCCAGCGGCGGCCACCTTGAGGGAGGTCGAGCGGAGTCGCGCCGGAAGCCCATCGCGACCTTTCCAACGTAGCTCCAGCGGCGCCGACCCGGGATGGGCCTCCGCCACCGCGCGGACGTCGCGGACCACGTCGGCGGGGAGCCCCGCCTCGGCATCGAGCTCCAAGGCGATGGCGAACTGCCCCGTGGCCCGGAGCTCGGCGAGGCGCGTGATCTTCTCGACGATGAAGGTCGGGTTCTCCGCGTCCTGGTCTCGGCGCGAGTAGCCGCCAGAGATCAGGACGGGGACATCGACCTGCACCCGATCGCCGATCGCGGCCCACGCCTCGGGGAAGACCAACAATTCGGCGGAGCCGGCGAAGTCCTCCACGGTGAGGCGCGCGAACTCGTTCCCCGACTTCTTGCTCACCTGTCGCTTGATCGCGGTGATCACGCCGGCCAGGGTGATCGCCTCCGAGGTCCAGCTCCCGAGCTGGGCGACGGTGTGCGAGGCGAGGAGCTCGCACTCCGCACGGAACGGGGCGAGCGGGTGCCCAGAGATGTAGAAGCCGAGGATCGCCTTCTCCTGCGTGAGGCGCGCCGACTCCGAGAGCGGGGGGATGTTCGGGAGGACGGGGAGCAGCGGCGCCTTGGAGGCGCCGTCTACCGGGGCATCGGCCACGTCGCCGAAGAGCGAGCCCTGCCCGGTGGCGATCTCCGCCTGCGCGAGCGAGGCCGATTGGATCGCGCCATCGAGCGCGGCGATGTGTTGCGCACGATGGCCGCCGAGCCCATCGAGAGCGCCGGCATGGATGAGCGCTTCGAGCACGCGCTTATTGCAGGTGCGGAGGTCGATCCGCTCGCAGAGATCGTAGAGCGAGGTGAAGGGCTGCTCGGCGCGCGCCGCGAGGATCGACTCCACCGCCGAGTGTCCGACGTTGCGAATCGCGCCGAGGCCGAAGCGGATCCGCGTGTCACCGACGACGGTGAACTTCCACCCCGATTCATTCACGTCCGGCGGGAGGATCTCGAGCCCGAGGTCACGCGCCTCGTTGATGTACTTCACCACCGCGTCGGTGTCGCCGATACCGGCGGAGAGGACCGCCGCCATGAACTCCGGCGCGTAGTGTGCCTTGAGGTAGGCGGTGTGGTATGAGAGGATCGAGTAGGCGACCGAGTGCGACTTGTTGAAGCCGTAGCGACCGAAGGTCTCGATCTGCCCCGCGATGTCGTCGATCACCTTGGGCGGGAAGCCGTTGGCGACCGCCTTCGTGGTGAACTTCCCGAGCTCCTGCTTGATAAGCTCGGCGTCCTTCTTCCCCACTGCCTTCCGGAGCACGTCGGCTTCGGCGAGGGAGATCCCCGCGAGCCGCTGCGCGATCCGCATCACCTGTTCCTGATAGGTGATGACGCCGTAGGTGGGGGCGAGGATCTCCTTGAGCTCGGGGAGCTGGTACGCGACCGCCTCCTCCCCCTTCTTGCGGCGCTGATAGACCTTGTGCATCCCCGCATCGAGCGGGCCGGGCCGCATCAGCGCGTTGGAGGCGACGAGGTCGTCAAAGCGGTCGGCGCGCATCGCGCGCACCATGTCGGTGGCGAGCGGGGATTCGAACTGGAAGACGCCGGCGGTGCGCCCCGCACGGAGCATCCGGTAGGTGGGCTCGTCATCGAGCGGGAGGGCGTCGAGGTCGATCGTGACCCCACGCCGGCGCTGGATCTCCGCGACCGCGTCGGTGAGGATCGTGAGCGTGGTGAGGCCCAAGAAGTCCATCTTGAGCATCCCGGCCTTCTCGAGCGCGACCATGTCGTACTGCGTGACGACGACGCGCTCCTCGCTCCCCCCGCCGCTCCCCTTGGACTCCGCGGTGCAGACGGGCACATAGTCGTCGAGCGGGCCCGGCGCGATGACGATCCCCGCCGCATGCACGCCCGCATGACGCGAGAGCCCTTCGAGGGCGATCGCGAAGTCGAAGAGCTGTGCGTGCCGCTCATCCTGCTCGTAGAGCTTCCGGACCTCGGGGACCTTCTCGATCGCCTCGGCCACCGTGAGCGAGAAGTTCGGTTGGTTCGGGATCAGCTTTGCGATCGCGTCGGTCTCACCGGGGGTGAAGCCGAGCACGCGGCCGACATCCTTGATGCAGGCGCGTGACTTGAGCGTCCCGAAGGTGATGATCTGCCCCACTGACTCACGCCCGTACTTCTCGCGCACATACTCGATCACCTCGCCGCGTCGCTCCTCGCAGAAGTCGACGTCGATGTCGGGCATCGAGACGCGCTCTGGATTCAGGAAGCGCTCGAAGAGGAGATCGAATTTGAGGGGGCAGACGTTGGTGATCCCGGTGGCGTACGCCACGAGGGAGCCCGCGGCGGAGCCACGCCCCGGCCCCACGGGGATCCCACGGTCGCGCGCCGCCTGGATGAAGTCAGCGGTGATCAGGAAGTAGCCGGCGTAGCCGGTCTTGGTGATCACGCCGAGCTCGTAATCGAGTCGCTCCTTCACCTCGGCGGGGAGCGGCTTGCCGTAACGGGCCTTCGCACCATCGGTCGCCAGCTTCACGAGCAGATCGTTCTCGCTCTTCACTCCCTTCGGGAGGGGGAAGGCGGGGACGAAGTACTTCTTATCGAAGACCACGTTCACCTGATCCGCGATTGCGACGGTCTGCTCGAGCACGTCGGGGCGATCGGGGAAGTGCGCGCGCACCTCGTCGGCGCTTTTGAAGAAGAGGCCGTTGTCGTAGCGCATCCGATCGGCATCGAGCCGGTCCTTCTTGAGCCCGATGCAGAGGAGCACATCGTGCGCGTCGTGATCCTCGGCCTTGAGGAAGTGCGCGTCGTTGGTGGCAAGGACGGGGAGGCCCAGGTCCTTGCCGAGGCGGAAGATCTCCGCGTTGAGGCGGCGTTGGTCGCCGGCCTCGTGGGCCTGTACCTCGAGGTAGTAGCGATCCTTGAAGACCTCGGCGTACCAGGCGGCGACCGCCTTGGCCTCGTCGTAGTGGTCCTCGAGGAGGTGACGCGCGACCTCGCCTGCCATGCAGGCGCTCGAGACGATCAGCCCTTCGTTGTGGCGCGCCAAGAGCTCGCGGTCGACGCGCGGTTTCCCGTAGAACCCCTCGGTGTAAGCGAGGGAGGAAAGCTTCACGAGGTTCCGGTATCCGGTCAGGTCACGGGCGAGGAGGACGAGGTGATAGTAGTTCTTCTCCCCCTGCTGGGCGCGCGTCTTCTGGCGGCGGTCCCCGGGGGCCACGTAGGCCTCCATCCCGAGGATCGGCTTGATCCCTGCCTTCTTGGCCTGCTCCTGGAACGCCCAGGCGGCGTGCAGGTTGCCATGGTCCGTGATCGCGAGGGCGGGCTGCTCGAACTCCTTGGCCCGGGCGATCAGGTCATCGATCCGGTTCGCCCCGTCCAGCAGGGAGTACTCGGAGTGGCAGTGCAGGTGCACGAAGGACATGGGAGAGGAAGGATAGCGCCTCGAGGGGGCCCGCGGGCCCCCTGGCGCCCCCTCTGGAGGGGGGTCCCTCTGGCCCGCCGACTCGGCGGATGCCATGTTCACCCCGCGTCCCCCCCTTTTTTCGGAGACACCCCCCATGCGGTCTCGGCTCCTGTCGGTCGGTGCGCTCGTCCTCCTGCTCGGGGCCCCGGCCCCGATGGCAGCCCAGCGCGACACCGTTCTCACCATCGCCTCTTATCTCGACCTCGAGACGGTGAGCGATCCCCAGCTCTCCCCTGATGGGAAGCAGATCATCTTCACCCGTCGCTTCGTGAACACGCGAGAGGACCGGTGGGAGACGGCGCTCTGGATCATGGACGCCGATGGCGGTCGGCAGCGCTTCCTCACGAAGGGCAGTGCGCCCCGTTGGTCCCCGGACGGGACGCGGATCCTCTATCTCGGCGCCGGGGAGCCGGCCGGTACCCAGATCTTCGTTCGGTGGATGGACGCGGAGGGGGCCACCAGTCAGGTGACGCGTCTCGATGAGGCGCCCAAGGATCCCAGGTGGAGCCCCGATGGAAAGTCGATCGTCTTCGGGCGCTTCGTCGCCACACCGTCGCGCTGGTCGATCCCGATGCCCGCCGCCCCGGCTGGTGCGCGCTGGGACGAGGGCCCGCGCGTCATCGAGGATCTGCACTACCGCCAGGATTATGCGGGCTTCATGCGCCGCGGCTTCGTCCATATCTTCACCGTGCCGGCGGAGGGCGGGAGCGCGCAGCAGCTCACCTTCGGGAGCTGGAACGTCGGCTCGCGGTTCGATGGGCTCGAGGCTGCGGTGAACTTCGATTTCACCCCCGATGGCCGGACGATCGTCTTCGACGGGTGGAAGGGGGATTGGGACGCCGTCTATCGGCGCTCGCACATCTATGCCCTCGATCTCGCCTCGGGCGCGGTCCGGCAGGTGACACGGACCGAGGGGAACTGGACGAACCCCACCGTCTCCCCCGATGGCCGACTCGTCGCCTTCCTCGGCTACCCCGAGGCCCCCGATACCTATTCGCAGCCCGACATGCAGGTGGCGCAGCTCGACGGGAGCAACCAGCGCAACCTGAGCCGGGTGCTCGACCGCTTGGTCAGTGACATGCGATGGTCACCGGACAACAGCGGGATCTATGCGAGCTATACGAATCATGGGACGACCAATGTCCGCTTCTTCCCGCTCACGGGGGCCTCGCGAGAGGTCACCTCGGGGCAGCATCTCCTCGGCCTCTCGTCGATGGCGGGAGGGCGTGATGGGTTCGGTGTCGGCGTGCGATCGGCACCCGACGCCCCCTCGGACGTGGTGCGCTTCTCCCTGCGCGGTGGCGCGCCGTACCAGCAGCTCACGCGGGTGAACGACGATCTCCTCGCCGGCCGCAAGCTCGGCGCGCAGGAGGAGCTCTGGTTCACCTCCAAGGACGGAACGAAGGTGCAGGGGTGGATCGTGAAGCCGCCGTTCTACGACCCCACCAAGCGCTATCCGCTCCTCCTCGAGATCCATGGCGGTCCCTTCAGTGACTATTACGCCAACTTCAGCTTCAACTATCAGGCATGGGCGGCACTGGGCTACGTGGTGCTCTACACGAATCCGCGCGGGTCGACGAGCTACGGGGAGGCCTTCGCTCGCGGGATCAACTTCCGCTATCCAGGCGTCGACCATGAGGATCTGATGGCGGGAGTCGATGCGGCGATCAAGACCGCGTCGATCGACACCGATCGCCTCTATGTCGGCGGCTGCTCGGGTGGTGGTGTGCTCTCCAGCTGGGCGATCGGGCATACCGATCGCTTCGCTGCCGCCGCGGTGCGGTGCCCGGTGATCAACTGGATGAGCATGTTCGGGCAGACCGACATCCCCTTCTTCACGATGAGCTTCTTCAAGCAGCCCTTCTGGGAGGATCCGTCGCGGTGGCTCGAGCAGTCATCGATGATGCATGTGGGGAAGGTCACGACGCCGACCCTGCTCATGACGGGAGAGGCCGATCTCCGTACGCCGATCGCACAGACGGAGGAGTACTACGCCGCGCTCAAGTACCGTGGCGTGCCGGCCAAGATGCTCCGCTTCCCGGGGCAGTTCCACGGGACGGGGACGCGGCCATCGAACGCGATGCGCACGATCCTCTACATGCACGACTGGTACGATCAGTGGGCACGCAGTGGCGGGAAGGCGCAGTCGCGCCGGGCGAAGTGATGTGCGCGCCGTGAGGCGAGAGGGGTGACCTAGACGGTCAGGTGATCGACGGAGCGGGGAAGGCGCTGGAAGACCTCCCCCCACACGGCGATCACCGACGCGCGCACCAGGCGAGGCAAGGCGAGGGGGATCGCATCGGCGGTTCCCCCCGCCTTGCGTTCGATTTCCGCGGCCACCGACGTCATCTCCACATCGGCGATCCCGCACGGAACCATGAGGTCGAAGTACGAGAGGTCGGTGGTCACATTGAGCGCGAACCCATGCCAAGTGACCCACTGCCGCGCATGCACGCCGATGCTCGCGAGCTTGCGCCCGTTGGTCCAGATCCCGGTCTTCCCCGTGATCCGCTCGGCCACGATCCCAAAGGGTGCGACGGCGCGGATCAGCACCTCCTCCACCTGACGCAGATACCAGTGCAGGTCCTGCGTGTGCTCGGTGAGATCGACGATCGGGTAGCCAACGAGCTGGCCCGGACCATGGAAGGTGACGTCACCGCCTCGCTCGACCTCGAAGAGCTCCACGCCGCGCGAGGCGAGGAGCTCCGGCGCTACGAGGAGATGCTCCTCCTTTGATGACCGCCCGAGGGTGATCACCGGCGGATGCTCTACCAACAGGAGGACGTCGAGCGGGATCTCTTTGGATATCCGCTGCGCCGCCACCTCCCGCTGGAACGACAAGGCCTCCGCATAGCTGCGGAGGCCGAGGTCGTGGACCAGGAAGTCGGTCACTGCAATGATGCCGCGCGCTTACGCGTGCAGCATCTTCCCCATCGAGTCGAGCACCGCCTCGGCGATCGCCTCGCTGAGGGTCGGGTGTGCATGGATGGCGAGGTCGATCTCCTCCACCGTGTACTCGTTCTCACGGGCGACGGCGAACTCGTGGATCATCTCGGTCGCATGCGCCCCGATGATGTGTGCGCCAAGGATCTCGCCATGCTTCTCGTCCCGGATGACCTTCACGAAGCCCTCGGTCTCGCCGCTGGTGCGGGCGCGGCCGTTCGCCGAGAAGGGGAACTTCCCGACCTTATACTTCAGGCCCTTCTCCTTGCACTGCCCCTCGGTGAGGCCGATGCTCGCGACCTCGGGGTGGCAGTAGGTGGCGTTGGGGATGTTCCCGTAGTTCACCGGGTGGTGCGCATGGCCGGCGAGGATGTCGGCGACCACATGCCCCTCGCGCGACCCCTTGTGCGCGAGCATCGGCGGGCCGGCGACGTCGCCGATCGCGTAGATCCCCTTGACCGAGGTCTCGAAGCGATCGTTGATCTTGATGAAGCCGCGCTCGGTGGTCTGCACGCCGGCCTCCTTGAGGCCGATGCTCTCGATGTTCGGCGCGCGCCCGGCGGCGACCAAGACCTTATCGAAGGTGAGCTCCTTCTTCTCGCCGTTCACCTCGACGGGGATTGTGATGTTGGTCTTCCCCTTCTTGATGGGACCGAGCTTGGCGCCGGTGATCACCTCGATCCCGCGCTTCTTGAACGACTTGCCGAGCTCCACCGAGCAGTCCTCGTCCTCGACGGGAAGGATCCGCGACATCACCTCGAGGATCGTCACCGTGGAGCCGAAGGCGTTGAAGACGTCGGCGAACTCGCACCCGACAGCGCCCGCGCCGATCACCGCGAGGGTGGCGGGGGCCTTGTCGAGGGTGAGCGCCTCATCCGACGAGAGCACGAGGCTCTTGTCGAGCTCGAGCCCGATCTGTGGGAGTCCCTTCACGCGCGAGCCGGTCGCGATGACCACGCCCTTGGTCGCGGTGTGGGTCTCCACGGTGCCATCGGCGGCGGTGACCTTCACCGTCTTGTTCGCGCCGAGCACGCCGGTGCCTTTGAGCCAAGTGATCTTGTTCTTCTTGAAGAGGAACTCGACCCCCTTGGAGTTCTGGGCCGAGACCTGACGAGAGCGCTTCATCGCGACGCCGTAATCGAGCGTCACCTTCTCCGCGGTCACGCCGAACTCCTTCCCCTTCGCGACCTTCTGCGCGATCGAGGCGGCCTCGAGAAGGGCCTTGGCGGGGATGCACCCCCAGAGGACGCAGGTGCCGCCGAGCCCTTCGCGCTCGACCACCGCGACCGACTGCCCGAGCTGGGCGGAGCGGAGGGCGCCGACGTAGCCGGCGGGGCCGCCGCCGAGGTAGATCACATCGAATTGAGACATGGTGTCAGGGACCAGGGGTCAGAGGTCAGAACGACAGCAACAGAGGGTTCTCGATCAGGCGGCGCAGCGTCTGCAGGAAGGCGGCGCCGACGGCGCCATCGACGGCGCGATGATCGCAGCTCATCGTGACGCGGAGGCGGGGCTGGACGGTGAAGCCACCGTCTGGACCGACGACGACCTTGTCCTCGATCGCCCCGATGGCGAGGATCCCGACCTCGGGGGGATTGATGATCGCGGTGAACTGATCGATCTGCATCATCCCGAGGTTCGAGACGGAGAAGCTGGACCCCGTGAACTCCTCAGGCTTGAGCTTCCGTTCCCGCGCCTTCTTGGCGAGGGCCTTGGCCTCGGCCGAGATCGCGCGCAGCCCCTTCTGGTCGGCATCAAAGATCACGGGGACGATCAGTCCGTCGTCGGTGGCGACCGCCATCCCGAGATGTACGCTACCGAAGCGCCGGATCCGATCGCCGAGCCAGTGCGCATTCACGTCGGGGTGCTGCGTGAGGGCGGTGGCGACGGCCTTCAGGATCACATCGTTGAACGAGACCTTGAACGCATCGCCGATCGCGAGCGCCGCGGTGCGCATCTCGGCGACGCGCGAGAGGTCGAACTCAGCGGTGAGATAGAAGGTCGGGATCGGCCCGATCGACTCGCTGAGGCGCTTGGCGATCGTCTTGCGGATCTGCGTGAGCGGGATGTCCTCGAACGCTTCGCCGGTGCGGACGGGGGCGGAGGCACGAGCCGGCGCTGCGGGCGAGGATGCCACGGGGCCGCGCGCGAGCGCGGCCTCGATGTCGCGCTTCACGATGCGGCCACCGGGGCCAGAGCCTTGGACCGCCCCGAGGCTCACGCCCGACTCGTCGGCGAGACGCCGCGCGAGGGGGGAGACGAGGGCGCGGCCGGCGGGGGTCGCAGGCGCAGCCGGAGCTGCCGGGGCCGCTGCACGCGGGGCAGGGGCCGCCGGCACGCTCGGTGTGGCCACCGCTGGGGCACTCGCCGCAGGAGCCGCGCTGGTCGCCCCGCCGGGGGCCGCACCGCCGAGCAACGCGGCAATGTCCTCGTCCGCCGCCGCGATGATCCCCACGAGCGTGCCGACCGCCGCGGTGGTCCCCGCCGCGACGACCTGCTTGCGCAGCACCCCATCGCCGCGCGCCGTGAGCTCCATCACCGCCTTGTCGGTCTCGACCTCGGCCAAGACCTCGCCGCTCTTCACGGCATCGCCTTCCTGCTTGAGCCACGTGACGAGGCGCCCTTCCTCCATCGTGGGGCTCAACGCCTCCATGAACACTTTGGTCGCCATTGGGTTTCTCAGTCGAGGTACATGACCTTCCGGACCGCCGCGATCGTCTTCTGCAGATCGGGCTTGGCGAGCTTCTCGAGCCCCTTCGCGTATGGCATCGGCACATCGGCCTGATGGACGCGGATCACCGGGGCATCGAGGTGATCGAAGCACTCGCGCTGGATGTAATCCACCACCTGCGCCCCGATCCCCGCGATCTCCCACCCCTCCTCGAGGACGACGGCGCGATTGGTCTTCTGGACCGAGGTGATGATCGCCTCGACGTCCATCGGGCGGACGGTGCGGAGGTCGACGACGTCGACGCGGATCCCATCCTTGGCGAGCTGATCGGCGGCGTTCATCGCGACGAGGACCATCTTCCCATTCGTGATGATCGAGCAGTCGCTCCCCTCCCGCTTGAGCTCCGCCTCCCCGATTGGGACGATGTAGTCGTGCTCGGGGACCTCGCCCTTCGTGTTGTAGAGCATCTCCCCTTCGAGGACGATCACCGGATTGTCATCGCGGATCGCTGCCTTGAGGAGCCCCTTCGCATCGTAGGGCGTCCCCGGCGTCACGACCTTGAGCCCCGGGATATGCGCGAGCCACGACTCGAAGTCCTGCGAGTGCTGCGCCGAGAGCTGCAGCGCCGCGCCATTCGGACCACGGAAGACCATCGGCATCGGGTACTGGCCGCCCGACATGTAGAGCATCTTGGCGGCGGCGTTCACCACCTGGTCGATCGCGAGCAACGCGAAGTTCCAGGTCATGAACTCGATCACGGGGCGGAGGCCGACCATCGCGGCCCCCACGCCGACGCCGGCGAAGCCGAGCTCGGTGATCGGGGTGTCGACGACGCGCATCTCGCCGAACTCCTCGAGGAGTCCCTTGGAGACCTTGTACGCCCCGTTGTAGACGCCGACCTCCTCCCCCATGAGGAAGACGCGGTCGTCGCGGCCCATCTCCTCACGGAGGGCCTGGTTGAGGGCTTCGCGGTAGGTGATGATCGCCATGGTCAGCTCACCGTATCCACGAGGACATCTTCGTAGAGCGCCTCGGCCGAGGGTTCGGGGCTCGCATCGGCGAAGTCCCAGGCATCCTGACAGATCGTCTTGATCTCGCGCTCCATCTCGGCCACGTCGGCCTCGGTGCAGTCGCCGGCCTCGAGCATGCGCGCCTTGAGCATCCAGACGGGGTCGCGCTTGAGCTGCTCGTCGAGCTCCGCCTTGGTGCGATAGGTGCCGCTCACCGCGTCGGACATCGAGTGGCCCATGAAGCGGTAGGTGCGGATCTCGAGGAGCGCCGGACGCGATTCCTTCCGGCAGATCTCGAGCGCGCGCTCCGTGGCCTCGCGCACGGCGAAGACATCCTGCCCATCGACATGCTCGCCGTGCATCCCCTGATACGAGTCGGCGCGACGATCGAGGTCCTTGATCGCGGCGGCGCGCTCGACGGCGGTGCCCATCCCGTACTTGTTGTTCTCGATGATGAAGAGGCAGGGGAGCTTCCAGAGCGCCGCCATGTTGAGCGCCTCATGGAAGGCGCCGGTGTTCACCACCGACTCGCCCATGAAGCAGACAATGACCTGATCGCCGCCGCGATACTTGATCGCGAAGCCCACACCGGCCGCGACCGGCACATGCCCGCCGACGATCCCGTGCCCGCCGAGGAAGTTGAGGTTCCGATCGAAGAGGTGCATCGAGCCCCCCTTCCCGCGCGAGCACCCATCCACGCGCCCGAAGAGCTCCGCCATGATCGCCCGCGGCGACATCCCGCGCGCGAGGGCCTGTCCGTGATCGCGATAGGTCGTGATCACATAGTCGTCGGGGCGGAGCATTGAGAGGATACCGGTCGAGACCGCCTCCTGCCCGATGTAGAGGTGGCAGAAGCCGCCGATCTTCCCGAGGGCGTAGGCTTCGCCGACCTTCTCCTCGAAGCGGCGCTGCAGGAGCATCGAATGGAAGAGCTCGCGGCGCAGGGCCGGATCGCCGGGGAGGGCGCGCGGATCGGGGCGTTTCTTGGGGGGCATAAGAGGCTGAAGGCTGAAGGCTCAAGGCTCAAGGCTGAAGGCGAAAAGCAAAAAAGCTCGTAGCTGGATGGGAGTGGCTGGGTGGGCATTCCGCCTCCAGCCTTCCGCCTTCAGCTGTCCACTCCCGCTGCCTGCACCTGCTCCCAGGCGTGGTACGACGAGCGCACGAGCGGACCCGACTCGACATGCTTGAAGCCCATCGTCATCCCCTGCTCGTAGAACAGGCGGAACTCGTCGGGGGTGACGTAGCGGTCGAGGCGGATATGATCGTCCGACGGCCGGAGATACTGGCCGAGGGTGAGGATGTCGACGTCGACTTCGCGCAGCTCGCGCATGGTCTGCAACACCTCTTCATTGGTCTCGCCCATGCCGAGGATGATCCCCGTCTTGGTGGGGATGTCGGGGGCGAGGCGCTTGCTGATCCGGAAGATCTCGAGCACGCGCTCATACCGGCCACCGGGGCGCGCCTTCTTGTAGAGGCGCGGGACGGTCTCGGTGTTGTGATTGTAGATCTCGGGGCGCGCCTCGAGCACGGTGCGGATGGCGTCGGCATCCCCTTGGAAGTCGGGGACGAGGACCTCGACCGAGCATCCGGGTACCGCCTCATGGACCTGGCGGATGGTCTCGGCGAAGGCCCAGGCCCCGAAGTCGGGGAGGTCGTCGCGGTCGACACTCGTGATCACGAGGTGCCGGAGATTCATCTTCTGCGCCGCCTCGGCCACGCGGCTCGGCTCGGCCGGGTCGAACTTCGGCGGACGCCCATGGGCCACGGCGCAGTAGGCGCAGTTCCGGGTGCAGACATCGCCCAGGATCATGAAGGTCGCGGTGCCATGCTCCCAGCACTCGCCGACGTTGGGGCAGTGGGCCTCCTCGCAGACCGTATGGAGGTCGAGCTCCCGCATCAGCCTCTTGAGGCGCAGGTAGTTCTCGCCGCCGGGGGCCTTCACCTTGAGCCAGGAGGGCTTCCGCTCCGGGAGGGGTTCGGCGCGATGCCGACCCATGATCTGATAGAGGACCTCAGCCACGACTCACCTGCCGGTCGAAGGGGGGCGGAACCGCATGGTGGGGAGGATAGGGGGTGCGGCGAGATAACGGGAGGTGTAGTAACCGTCTTTAGATGCTTTTGAAGGGTATTCAAAATCCGTCCGAGCAGGATCTCTGGGCCCATGGAAATTGGGCGAGGACCTCGGCGTGGCGACGAAACCTCGAGGGGGAGGCTATCGTACGAAGGGACAGTCCTCACCACCCCACCCCCACCCATGTTCAAGACCGTCATAGTCCTCGGCGTCCTCGCCCTCCTCGCGATCTTCGCCCTGAAGCTCCTCTTCGTCCTCCTGGGCTTCGCGATCCCCGTGCTCCTCCTCGGCTTCCTGATCTACGGGGTTCTCGTGGTCTTCGCGCCGGAGAAGGCGGCCCGACTCAAGGCCCGGATCGCCGAGATCTGAACTAGGGTGCGGGCTCGGTTGCGCCGACGCCCGCCACAACCCCCAGCCAGCTCAGCCGGCGTCGAGCGCCTCGGCGACCGCCCAGCCGAGGAGGGGGATCAGCAGCTCATGGTGCCCGGTGATCTCGTACCCGGTCCCGCCGGCGAGCACTGGGCGCTGCACCACATTCATCCGCGGCCGATAGTGCCGCTGCATGTCGAAGTCGACCGTCGTGAACTCGATCGGGCGCCCCGCCCCGATGTTCCGCGCCACGGTCAGCGCCTTGAGGAAGACCTCGGGCATGATCACCGCGCTCCCCAAGTTGAGCACGACGCCCCCCTGATGGAGATCGTCGCAGGAGGAGGCGAGGCGGCGGAAGTCGCGATGGCTCGTGTCACCGATCGCGGCGCCATCGGCGGCGGGATGCTGATGGATGATCTCGGCGCCGAGTGCGGCGTGCACCGTGACGGGGATCCACTGCCGATGGGCCGCGAGGATGATCGAGTGCTCAGAATGCGCGAGCGACGGCGCCGCTTCGAGGGCGCGCGCGACCGACTCCCCCATCCCCCAGCCATGGTGGATCCCCTGGGTGAAGGCCTCGTTGAGGCCACGCCCCGTCTCCTCTGCCATCCCGAAGGTCCCGTCCTTGAGCCCCGCGGCCACATCCTCGGAGGTCCCGCCGAAGCGAGCGATCTCGTAATCGTGGATCGCGGCCGAGCCATTCATCGCGAGGTGGGTGATCACCCCGCGCTGCATGAGGTCGACGAGGATCGGGCCGATCCCCGTCTTCACCACATGACCGCCGAGCATGACGATCACGCCCTTCTTGCGGCGCGCGGCGGAGACGACGGCGTCAACGATCGCGCGGAAGTCGTGCGCCTTGAGCGATTCGGGGAGGGCGCGGAGGAAGGCGGCGAAGGAGCGATCGCTCCCGGGAGCGGTGGCGAACTCCTCGGCGCGCACCTTGTTGGGGCGCGTCGCGACCGGGATGGTGCGCACCTTGGAGAGATCCGCTTCGCGCGGCGGGCGACGGTCCTGGGTCATGGCGATGGTGTGCCTTGGGTGGCGCCGGAACCGTTCCGGCGGTAGCTGCGCAGGAAGAGACTCAGGCTCCCAACGGACATCCGCGACTTCATCTGCACCATCATCCGGTCCTCGTCGTCGGTCATCCAGAGCTCGGCCTGCCCCCCTTCGGCGAAGATACCACGCGCCTTGATGATCGGCTGGATGACGATCGTGTTGAAGGTGCCGGCGGGGACCTGGATCCGCTCCCGGCGGAGCACGCGGATGGTCACCGGGTTCCGGTCGGGTTTGAAATAGCGGTTGAACGAATAGGTTCGGCCCACCTCGAGTGGGACGGTGCGTATGAAGTAGAGGAACGAGCCATCGTCGAGTGGGTCAAGCACCGAAGGGACCTCGCGGTTCTGCTTCCACGTCTCGTGGAACACCGCGCGCTCAGGGAAGATCTCAAAGATCCGCTCGCGCTCGCGTGCCCCCTGTTGCTGATCCTGACGGAAGCGGAGCGAGTTGAGTGTCGTCACGTCCATCCAACTTTCGTAGGCGTCGTTCACCTGGTAGAAGAAGGTGCCGCCGCTGATGTCGAAGCGGACGTGCCAGGCGCTCCGGTCGCGAATCGGTTTCACCCCCAGCACGGCGAGTCGAGCCGACCCGACCTTGATGGCGCCGAACTTCACGTCGTAAGTGAGCTGTTCGCCGGCTTCGAAGGGGACCGTGAGTCGACCGCGCTCGGGCGTCTGAGCGCCCAGCGGAGCGAGCCCCGCCATGAGCACTCCCATGAGCGCTCCTACGAGTCCCACCACGCGGCCGACGCCGCCGCGACGGCGCGCGGCGAGGCGGGGGATCACGCGACGGGTTGCGGGCGCCGTCGCCGTCGGGCGGCCCACGCGGCGCGGGCGAGGGCCAAGACATCGGGCCAGGGATCGCGGCGCGTCTCGCGCTCGCGCACGTCGAAGCGGGTGGCGACCGGAACCGCCTCAATCCGCCGCGCCTGTGCCGCCGCAGCCTGCAACAGTTCGAGGTTCGCCTGCCACGGGGTCTTAGCGGTCGACGCGGGGCGATCACCCCCCGCCTTGAGCATGTCGCGCACGACGGTGATGCGCAGCAGACGGAAGGTCCCGAAGGGATCCTGCACACCGGGCACGGTGACGGCGGCGCGGATCGGCCAGAGTCGCGGGAGCCAGCGGACGAGCCCATGGAGCTTGCGGATCGCCTCCGGTGCGGTCTCCGCCACCGTCCGTTCCGCGACCACCACGTCCGCGCCACCCTCGAATCGCTTCACGAGCTCGGGGATCCCCTCGGGGAGATCGGTGAAATCCCCCTGCATGAGGAGGACCGCATCGCGCCGAGGATAGCGCGTCCGCTGCGAGGCCTCGCGGAGCAGGGCATCCACCGCGCGGGCATACCCCACGCGCGCCTTCCCGCCGAGGACCGTCATCGGCATGACCTTGGCGTAGGGCTCGAGCACCTCGCGCGTGGCGTCGGTGCTCGCGTCATCGTAGACCAGGACCTCGTACTCACGGGGATACTCCTGGAAGAGGGTGCGGATCTTCCAGAGGAGTACCCCGATGGTGGGGCCCTCGTCGAGCGTGGGGATGCAGACGTACAGCATCCCTGAAAACTAGCGCCCCCCGCCCTGGAGATGGGGGCGGGGGGCGCGTCGCTCTCGGATGAGGAGTTACTTGACCCCGACCATCATCCGGCGGATCGGGACGATCATCAGGCCGAGGATCAGCGTCGCCGCGAAGAGGGCGAGCGCGGTGCCGCTGAAGACCGCGGGGGTCTGCTCGAGCTTCGTCGGGTCCACATGGCCTCCGACGAGGCCGGCCACGAGGTTGCCGACAGAGGCGGCGAGGAACCAGATCCCCATCATCTGCCCCACGTAGCGCCGCGGGGCGAGGGTGGTCATCGAGGAGAGTCCGACGGGGCTGAGGCAGAGCTCGCCGACCGTCTGCAGCAGGTAGCTGAGGATCAACCACCAGGGCGAGACGAGGACGGTGCCGTTGCTCGCGACGACGGTGTTCGCCGCGAAGAGCATGAGCAGGAACCCGAGGCCGGCAAAGCCGAGACCGAGGGCGAACTTGCTCGGGCTCGAGAGTTCGATCCCCCGCTTCGCCATGCCGACCCAGAGGGCCGCGAAGACCGGCGCGAGGACGATGATGAATGCGGAATTCACCGACTGGAACCAGGTCGCCGGCATCTCGAAGCCAAGGATGGTGCGATCGGTGAAGTCGTTGGCGAAGAGCTGGAGCGAGGTCGGGGCCTGTTCGAAGGCGGCCCAGAAGATCGCGGCGAAGACGAAGAGGACGAAGATCACCGCGACGCGCTTCTTCTCATCGCCGGTGAGGCCGCCGAAGAGGAACATCCAGGCGAAGAAGGCGACGGCGAGGCCGACGAGGACGAAGGTCATCGCGCCGCCGATCGCGACCGGATCGACGGTGACCACCCCGAGCGAGGCGAGGACGAAGAGGAGGGCGACGATCCCGACGCCCCCAAGGGTGGTATTGCGCACCATCGACTCCTGGCGCGCCTGCACCGCGGGATCGGGGTCGCGCACGATGTCCTGCCCGATCGGGCCCAACGTCGAGCCCGCCTTGAGCCAGAACCAGAGGAGACCGGCGGCCATCCCGATGCCGGCGGCGCCGAACCCCATGTGCCAGCTGACGCGCTCACCCAGGTAGCCGGTGATCAGCTGCCCGAGGAAGGCGCCGACGTTGATCCCCATGTAGAAGATCGAGAAGCCGGCGTCGCGGCGGGCGCCGCCCTGCGGATAGAGATCGCCGACGATCGCGGAGATGTTCGGCTTGAGGAGTCCCGTGCCGAGCACGATCAGCACGAGCCCGAGGAAGAAGAAGGTCTGCGAGAGCGCGGCCCCCGCGAGGCCGGAGAGGCCGATCGCGAGATGGCCCCCGGTGATCAGCAGCGCGCCGATGAAGATCGCGCGGCGCAACCCGAGCCAGCGGTCGGCGATCCATCCACCGGGCAACGAGGCGAGATAGACGCAAGCCGCGTAGATCCCGACGATCGCCGAGGCCTGCGTCCGCTCGAAGCCGAAGCCGCCATCGGCGAGCGCGGCTGCCATGAAGAGGACGAGGAGGGGGCGGAGCCCGTAGTACGAGAAGCGCTCCCACATCTCCGTGAAGAAGAGGGTGGAGAGCCCACGCGGGTGGCCGAAGAAGCGCGTGTCGTTGGTGTAGGGCGCGGCATCGGCCGCGGCGTACGCGGCGGGACGATCGCTGGACTGGGCCATGGGAGCCGGGGTGGGGGGAGGGGGGACGGTCAGGGCGCGGCCGGCGCGCCACTCCGACCGAGATACATCGAGATGACGCGCGACGCCAGTCTCTCGTTCACGGCCTCGTCGTGTGAGATCAGGAGGATCGAGAGCCCGCGGGCACGCTGGAGCGCGGCGAGTAGATCGAGGATCTGCGCCCGCCGCATCGGGTCGAGGTTCGCGACGGGCTCATCGCAGACGAGGAGGTCGGGTCGGGCGGAGTCTAGCGAGCCGCGGCATCGAGGCGTCCAGGTCGCGAGAGGGGAGAGCGGTCAGCGTCGCCAGGTCCAGTTCGGATCGGCGGTCGATATCAATAGACGCGCGAGCGACGGTCGAAGTGACGCGGGATCGAGGGCGGACGGGATGGTGCCGATCGCGTCGGTCAGCGAAATGATCAGGGCGTCGCGGACCTCAGCGTACGTCACGGGCCGCCCGAGGACGTCGGTGAGGGTCGCTGCGGGAACTATCGGGCTTTCCGGCGTCCCTGGAGGGCGGAGCCGCGCGATCCGCGGCTGGACGTCCTCGAGGAGGATCGAGCCGTGCTGAAGCAGGGCCCCCTCCTCCCGCCATTGGGCCGACCCGACGAGCTTGGCCCCGCCGACCACGATCTCCCCCTCGCCCGGCTCCGCGAAGCAGGCAGCACCGTCTGGGCGAAGGGCGAGGCGCTTTGCCGGGTCGCGTTCGATCGCGGTCGCGGCGACGCCCAGCCGTGCGAGGGCATCGAGGAGAAGCGCGTTGATCGCGACGTAGCTCTCGCGTAGGGTCATCGTCCCGACGGGGGCGGCGATGCTGTAGGTGACCTCATGGTGGTGCAGGAGGGCGCGCCCCCCGGTGGGGCGCCGCACCACCTCGATTCCCTCGGCGCGCAGCGCCGGCGCGTGGATGGTCCCGCGGGCCCGCTCGTTCCGCCCGAGCGAGAGGGTGGGGCGCGACCAGGCGTAGATCCGGAGCACCGCCCGCCCGGTCGCCCGCGCATGCGCCAGCAGGGCGAGGTCGGTGGCCATGTTCTCCACGCCGGTCGCTGGGCCGGAGTCGAGCAGCGACCAAGGGAGATCGAGGAACGCCGCGCGGGGGGATGCCGACACGGATAGGAATGTACGAGCGTCACCCCGCCCTTGTAGTTTTCCCTCGCGGTCCTTCATCCGATCTTCGAGGTCCCCCCACCGTGACGACCAGCGTGCATCCGCAGCCTGATACCTTCGTCTCTCGCCACATCGGCCCCTCCGACGCCGACATCCAGGCGATGCTCACCGAGCTGGGGTACGCCTCGCTCGACGCCTTCATCGTCGACACGATCCCCGAGACGATCCGCTTCCGGCGGACCCTCGCGATCCCCGGTGGCCAGTCGGAGCAGGAGGCGCTCGCCGCGTTCAAGGCTGAGATGTCGGCGAACGAGGTGCGTCGCTCCTTCATCGGGATGGGGTACCACGACACGCACACCCCGACGGTGATCCAGCGCAACATCCTCGAGAACCCGGGGTGGTACACTGCGTACACGCCGTATCAGGCGGAGATCGCGCAGGGGCGCCTCGAGGCGCTGCTCAACTATCAGACCGTGGTGAGCGATCTCACCGGGCTCCCGATCGCGAACGCCTCCCTGCTCGACGAGGGGACGGCGGCCGCCGAGGCGGTGACGATGGTGCACGGGATCGTCGGGAAGGATGGGCGCGACGTCTTCCTGATCGCCGATGATTGCCATCCGCAGACGATCGAGGTGGTGACGGCGCGTGCCGAGGCGCGCGGGGTCGCGGTGCAGGTGCTATCGCCGAAGGCGATGCGCCCCGATGCGACCACCGCCGGTGTCCTCCTCGCCTATCCGAACACCTTCGGGTCAATCGAGGACCATCGGGCGCTCTGCGAAGCGGTGCACGCGGCGGGCGGGCTCGTGATCGTCGCGACCGATCTCCTCGCGCTCACCCTCCTCGCCCCGCCGGGCGAGTGGGGCGCCGACGTCGCCGTCGGGAATTCGCAGCGCCTCGGCGTGCCGTACGGCTACGGCGGCCCGCACGCCGCCTTCTTCGCCACCAAGGATGACTACAAGCGGCAGATCCCGGGCCGTCTCATCGGCGTCTCACGCGATTCGTCTGGGAAGCCGGCGCTGCGCATGGCGCTGCAGACTCGCGAGCAGCACATCCGCCGTGAGAAGGCGACCTCCAACGTCTGCACCGCGCAGGTGCTCCTCTCGGTGATGGCGGGGATGTACGCCGTCTGGCATGGGCCCGAGGGGCTCGTGCGGATCGCGCGCCGTCTGCAGCACTTCACCGAACTCTTCGCGGCGGGCGTGCAGCAGCTCGGCCACACCCCGACGGCGTCGGTGCGCTTCGATACCGCCATCGTCGAGGTCGGGGCGCAGCAGGGGACGATCCTCGCGGCGCTCGATCGTGAGCGGATCAATGTTCGCATCGTGAACAGTCGCACCCTCGGCGTCTCGATGGGGGAGACCACCTCACTCCGCGATGTGAGCGATCTCCTCGATGCGTTCAACGGAGGGCGTCCGCATGGGCTCGATCTCGACGCCCTCGCGAAGACCCTCGACACCCGCTTCGACGAGCGCTTCGCGCGCACCTCGGAGTTCCTCACCCACCCGACCTTCCATCGCTACCGCAGCGAGACGGAGATGCTGCGCTACATGCGGACGCTCGAGTCGCGGGATCTCTCCCTCGCGCACTCGATGATCCCGCTCGGCAGCTGCACGATGAAGCTCAACGCGTCGGCCGAGATGTATCCGGTGACCTGGACCGAGGTCGGCGGGCTCCATCCCTTCGCCCCGCGTGAGCAGGCCAAGGGGTACGCCTCGATGTTCACGCGGTTGGAGAAGGCGCTCGCCGAGGTGACTGGGTTCGCTGCGGTCTCGCTCCAGCCGAACGCCGGTTCGCAGGGAGAGTACGCCGGGCTCCTCGTGATCCGTGCCTTCCATCGGGCGCGTGGACAGGGGCATCGCCATATCTGCCTGATCCCGCAGTCCGCACACGGCACCAACCCCGCCTCCGCGGTGATGGCGGGGATGCAGGTCGTGGTCGTGAAGACCGATGCGCAGGGGAACATCGATGTGGCCGACCTGCGCGCGAAGGCGGAGCAGCATGCACCGAATCTCGCCGCCCTCATGGTGACCTATCCGAGCACGCACGGCGTGTTCGAGGAGAGCATCAAGGACATCTGCGCGATCATCCACGAGCATGGGGGCCAGGTCTATCTCGACGGCGCCAACATGAACGCGATGGTCGGGCTCTGCCGCCCGGGCGACATCGGGGCTGACGTCTGTCACCTCAACCTCCACAAGACCTTCTGCATCCCGCACGGGGGCGGTGGTCCGGGGATGGGGCCGATCGGCGTGGTGGCGCATCTCGCGCCCTTCCTCCCGGGGCACTCCGTGGTCCGCACCGGTGGGGAGCAGGCGATCGGCGCGGTGTCGGCCGCGCCGTGGGGGAGCGCGAGCATCCTCCCGATCTCGATGATGTACATCGACATGATGGGGGGCGAGGGGCTCGCACATGCGACCAAGGTCGCGATCCTCAATGCTAACTACATGGCGCACCAGCTGCGTGGCCACTTCGAGGTCCTCTACAAGGGGAAGAACGGGCGCGTGGCCCACGAGTGCATCATCGACACGCGACCGATGAAGACGTCGGCGGGGGTCGAGGTGGAGGACATCGCGAAGCGCCTGATGGACTACGGCTTCCATGCGCCGACCGTCAGCTTCCCCGTGGCGGGGACGCTCATGATCGAGCCTACGGAGTCGGAGTCGAAGGCGGAGCTCGATCGCTTCTGCGAGGCGATGATCGCGATCCATGGCGAGATCCAGGATATCGAGCGCGGCGTGTTGAGCCGCGAAGATAACCCGCTCGTGCACGCGCCGCACACGCAGGAGGTGGTGGTGAGCGATGCCTGGACGCGTGGCTACTCGCGTGAGCGGGCGGCCTATCCGTTGCCGTGGGTGCGGGAGCGGAAGTTCTGGCCCGCCGTGGGGCGCGTCGAGAGCGCCTTCGGCGATCGCAACCTCGTCTGCTCCTGCCCGCCGCTCGAGGCGTACGCCTCGGCCTAAGGACACGAAGATGGTGGGTAAGCGAAAGGGGCGCCGCGGAGATCCGCGGCGCCCCTTTCGCTTGGTATCATCGAGCGCGGCGCTCAACGCGCCGCGAGAGACTCACTCGCCGAGGTGCGCCTTATAAGCGTCAGCCGACATGAGGCCGGCGAGGGCGCTGGCGTCGATCTTGAGCTTGATCATCCAGCCATCACCGTAGGGGTCGCTGTTCACGAGCGCCGGCTCGCCATCGAGGCGCGGATTCATCTCGACCACCGTACCCGCCATAGGCGAGTAGAGCTCGGAGACCGCCTTCACCGCCTCGATCGTGCCGAAGACATCGTGGTCGCCGAAGGCGGCCCCTGCCTTGGGGAGGTCGAGGAAGACGATGTCGCCGAGCTCGCCCTGGGCGTAGTCGGTGATGCCGACGATGACCACCAAGGGATCATCCGTCCGCTTCACGTACTCATGGTCCTTGGTGTACTGCAGGTCGGCGGGGATCGAAGACACGAGCGCTCCAGGGTGGTGAACGATTAACGCATCTTGGACGAAGGCTACCCCGTCAGCGAGAGGCGGTCAAGCTGTTCCGATGGCGCGAAGCGAGGGGATCAGCGCGTCGACCTGATGCGCAAGCGCCTCGAGGCTCCCCGCGTTCTCGATGATCCAGTCCGTGCGGGCCCGCTTCTCCTCCACGGGCCACTGGGCGGCGATCATCGCGTCGGCCTCAGCCGCACTGAGCCCACGGTCACGGACCAGCCGTTCCCGGCGCACATCGACCGGGGCATCGACGAGAAGGATCTGGTCGACCGATGCGGTCAGTCCTGCCTCGAAGAGCAACGGGATGTCGAGGATCACCAGCGTCTCCCCTCGGGCGGCGGCCTCGGCGACCCGCTCCGACCGGAGACGCTCGATCGCCGGATGCATGATCGCCTCGAGTGCGGCCCGCTCCGTGGGATCCGCGAAGACGATCGATCGGAGGACCGCGCGATCCAACGTCCCGTCGGCTCGTCGTACCCGCGCCCCCCAGCGCGCGACGATCGCCTCGAGTGCTGGCGTCCCCGGCGCGACGATCTCCCGTGCCAGCGCATCGGCATCGATCACCGTGAGCCCATGGGCGCGCAGTCGGTCGGCAACCGCCGATTTGCCCGCGGCGATGTTTCCGGTGAGTCCGATCGTGCGCACCGGAATATCGATCAGGTGAGGGAGAGCTGGCTGCCACCCGCCGGCGGCGCGACGTCGTGGCAGGCACGGCATCGCGCCTCGTAGCTGTCGGCGCCACCGACCATCACCACCGGCGAGTCGTATGCGGCCGGCCGACCGTCGATCAATCGTTGATTGCGGCACGCCGGCGCCCCGCAGCGTACACAGATCGCGTGCAGCTTGTCGACGACCTCCGCCACACACATGAGCTGCGGCATCATTCCGAAGGGCTCGCCGCGGAAGTCGGTGTCCGTGCCCGCGAGGATCACACGGCGCCCGCGTGCGGCAAGATCGTTGACCAGCGCGACGATCCCCTCGTCAAGGAACTGCACCTCATCGACGGCGATCACCTGCGCCATCGGTTCGAGCCGGAGCGCGATCTGCTGAGCGGAATCGACGGGGATCGCCTCGATGGTGCGGCCATCGTGGCTTCCGACGGCGTGGATCCCGCCCGCGTAGCGATCATCGAGATGCGACTTGAAGACCTGCACGCGCTTCTTGGCGATCATCGCGCGGCGCACCCGCCGGATGAGCTCCTCGCTCTTCCCGCTGAACATCACGCCGGCGACGACCTCGATCCACCCGCCGGTGAGTTGGAGCGTCCCACTCATCGCGGGCTCCTCGGGCCCCCACGCGGCGGGCCACCGCGTGGGCCGCGCGGACCATCCCCACGCGGCCGATCCCCGCGCGGTGGACCACTGCGCGGCGGACCACTCCGCGGGCCACGTGCGCCGAACCCACCAGGCTTCGGTCCGCGATCGCGCCCCTCGCGTCCGTCACGCCCCCCGCGCGGCTCACGCTCGCGCTCGGCGGTGCGGGCCGCCTCCTGTTGCTGCTGATGCTGCTCGCGGACCCGGCGGACCGCGGCCTGCACCACCTCGTTCTGCGCGGCGCGAGTCTGCTCCAGCAGTCGCAGCGCCGCCGCCGCGATCTCGGTGCCATCGTACGACGCGAGCAACGGCTCCAGCGCGAGGATCTCGCGCGCGGGGAGCCCGGTGCTCAGGATCGTCCGCAGCTCGCTGCGTACCCGTGCGTCCGCGGTGCGCGCCCGCTCGATGGTCCCGGCGGCGCCGAAGGGCTGCAAGCGCATCGCCCCGACCACCTGCTGTAGCGCCCGCTGCTGCCGCGGCGCGATCACGACGACGGTCTGCGCGGGGTGCGCGGCGGTCACCGCGGCCCAGCGCGAACCCGTCGGGAGGCCGAGCACGATCAACAGCGCGGCGTTGGGAGCGATCTCGCCATCGGTCACCGTCACGAGCGCGCCGTCGGTGTAGCCGAGCGATCGCACGAGGTGGCGCGCCCGCTCGGCGCACGCGGGATCGTCGGTCACGATCGCCGTCGAAGGGACGTCGATCTCATCGAGGATCAGCGGGAGCGTCTCCACTGAGGCGCCGGCGGTGGTCAGCACCAGCGTTGACCCCTCGGTCAGGCTCGCCGTCGCCTCTGTTGCCGGCGCGACGTCATCGGTCACGCGCCGCGCCTTGTGGAGATGGCGCTCGATCAGCACCTCGACGTTCGGTGTCGCGGCGAGCGCGGTGAGCCACCGAGATGCGGCCTTCGGGACCTCGGCCAGGACCGTCGCGAGCGCGGGATCCTCGGCATCGAGCTCGTCGGCGGCGATGAACCCGACCGTGGTCACACCAGCCAAGGGTGCGAGCGAGGCGGCGAGCGCCTCGGCGATCACCGCCGGCGCCCCGATCACGACCGGGGCCGGGCCGGCGCCGAGGAGGCGACGCGCACGGGCCGGGGTGGTCGCCGCGACCACGCGGTGGCCATGGGCGGAGGCCTGCGGCGCGAGGGCGCGCGCGAGCGCCGTGGCCGCGTTGGCATCGGGGACCAAGAGGAGGAGCTGCGTGCCCGTCGCCTCGGCGGTGAGGCGCTCCAGCGCGGGCAGGGCGAGCTGCGCGACGCGGGCCCAGTCGGCGGGAAGGAAGTGCGCCACGTGGGCGGAGCGGACGGCACCGGCCGTCTCGCGTGGGGAAGGGGTCACGGCAGACTCGGTTTTCAATGGCGCCACGAGGGGCGCATGTGGTACACTCAGGCGAGCGCGGAATATAGCGATTTCGTGTTCGCCCCGTCCGCATCCTCTTTCTGCGCCCCCTCACGGAGGTCGTTCGTGTCCACCCCCCTCGTCTTCCACCCCTCGGCGAACATCGTGGCGCTCCGTGAGTCGGCCACGATCGCGGTCTCTCAGCGGGCGAAAGCGTTGAAGGCACAGGGGCGCGAGATCATCGACCTCGGGGCAGGAGAGCCCGACTTCGACACCCCGGAGCCGATCCGTCGTGCGGCGCAGGCCGCGATCGATGCCGGCGCCACGCGGTATACCGCGACCGAGGGGATCCTCCCGCTCCGCGAGGCCATCGCCGTCGATGCGAATCGCGCGTACGCGGGTCCCGATCGCGTCTCCGCTGCCGATGTCGTCGTCTCCACGGGGTCCAAGCAGTCGCTCTACAACGCTTGCCTCGTGCTCTTCGGCCCCGGTGACGACGTGCTCGTCCCCACGCCGAGCTGGACGAGCTACTACGAGATGGTCGGGCTCGCCCGCGCGAACGCGATCGAGGTACATGGCGATCCGGCGCGTGGCTTCAAGGTCGATCCTGCGTTGCTGGCGCGGGCGGCGACGCCACGCACCAAGGGGCTCATGCTCAACTCCCCGAGCAATCCGACAGGGTCGGTCCACTCGCCGGACGAACTGTGCGCGATCCTCGATCTGGCGGCGGCGCGCGGGTGGTGGGTGATCAGCGATGAGATCTATCGGCGCATCGCATACGATGCGCCGGCACCGAGCGCGCTCGATGTGGCCTCGCATCGCGACCATCTCATCGTCGTGAACGGGGTGGCGAAGGCGTATGCGATGACGGGGTGGCGGATCGGGTGGACGGTCTCGCCCACGGCGGTCGCGAAGTCGATGAATGCGCTCCAGTCGCACACCACATCGAATGCCGCGGCGGTCTCGCAGCACGCCGCGCTCGCGGCGCTGACGATCGGGGAGCCGGTGGAATCGGCGGTGCGGGCGATGGTCGCGGAGTTCAAGCGCCGGCGCGATGCCGCGTTGCCGATCCTGCGTGAGGCGGGGCTTCGGGTGCTCGATCCCGCCGGTGCCTTCTACTTCTACTTCGAGGCGCCTGGTGCGGGGACGGTCCCCGATGCCGGGGGCGCCTTCTGCGCCACGCTCCTCGATGAGTCCGGGGTGGCGATCGTCCCCGGGTCGGCGTTCCGCACGTCGGATTGGGTACGCGTCTCCTATGCGGCCGATCAGGCGCAGGTCGTCGAGGCTTGTCGCCGCATCGCGCGTGTGGCGCGCGCTGCGTGCGTGAGTCGGTGAGCGTCCGGCGAGGGGCGAGGTGAGCGGGATGCGCCTCGTTCACCTCTCCGATCTCCATCTGGGCTTCCGCCAGTACCATCGGCAGACGCCCGCTGGGATGAATCAGCGGGAGGCCGATGTCGCCGCGACCTTCTCGCGTGCCGTCGACCAGATCATCACGCTCGCGCCGGAGCTCGTCGTGATCGGGGGCGATGTCTTCCACACGGTGCGCCCTGCCAACACCGCGATCCTTCATGCGGTGCGGGAGTTCGGACGGTTGCACGCGGCGCTGCCGGAGACCGTGGTCGTGATCGCCGCGGGCAATCACGACATGCCACGCTCCACCGAGAGCTCGGGGATCCTACGACTCCTCGAGCGCCCCGATCGGTGCATCGTCGCCGACCGGGAGGCGGTACGCGTCGCGCTCCCGCAGTGGGACTGTGCTGTGCTCGCGGTCCCAGATCTCCCGCCGGGGACCGTCGAGCTCGCGCCCGATCCGGCCGTCCGGCGCAACGTGCTCGTGATGCATGGTGAGGTGCCGGGCATCGTCCCAGCGGGCGCCGCCGCCGATCGGGCGGCGATGCAGATCCCGTTGGCGGAGGTCACGCGCCCTGGGTGGGATTACGTCGCGCTCGGGCACTATCACGTCTATCGCCGCATCGCCGATCACGTCTACTACTCAGGGTCGATCGACTATACGAGCACGAATCCGTGGGGCGAGCTCGCTGAGGAGCGCGCGACGAAGCTCCCCGGGAAGGGGTTCATCGAGCGGGATCTCACGACGGGGAAGCAGACCTTCCATCCGCTCGCGCCGGCGCGACCGGTGCTCGATCTCCCCGCCATCGATGGCCGCGGGATGTCGGCGGAGGGACTCGACGCGGCGATCCAGGCGGCGATCGCGCGGATCCCGGGTGGGATCGACGGGAAGATCGTGCGGGTGGTGGGGCATCAGGTGCCGCGCCATATCGCCCGCGCGCTCGATCACCGCGTGCTGCGCGAGTTGGCGCGACGCGCCACACATCTCCATCTCGATCTCCGCCGGCCCGATCTGGTCCGTCCGCGCGCCGCGCTCACCCCCGGTCGGCGTCCGTCGCTCGATGAGACGCTGCGCGCCACGCTCCTCTCGCGCGCGCTCCCGGTGGGGCTCGAGCGCGAGGCGCTCGTCGCGCTGGGGCTGCGCTATCTCGAGGCGGCGGAACCGATCGAGCCGGTCCAGCGCCTCGTCGAGGAGGAGACGTGAGACTCCGTCGACTCCGCCTGCAGAACTTCCGGCAGCATGTCGATAGCGAGCTCGTCTTCTCGGCGGGGCTGACCGGGATCATCGGGCCCAATGGGGCCGGCAAATCGACGATCCTCGAGGCGATCGCCTGGGCGCTCTATGGCAGCCATACCGTGCGTGGCGGGAGCGATTCGCTCCGCTTCGCGCGCGCCGCCCCGCGGGCCGCGGTGCGTGTCGAGCTGGAGTTCGATCTCGCGGGTCATCGCTATCGCGTGGTGCGCGGTCTCACGATGGCGGAGCTCTACCTCGACGATGGCCCGACGCCGATCGCGAACGCCGTCTCTACGGTCACCGAGTTGCTCCAGCGGCGCATCGGGATGACGCGCACGGAGTTCTTCAACACCTACTTCACGGGGCAGAAGGAGCTCGCCGTGATGCAGGCGCTCTCCTCATCCGAGCGCGCGCACTTCCTCTCTCGCGTCCTTGGCTATGAACGCCTCCGACTCGCGCAGGACGCCTGTGGCTTGCGCCGCCGCGACCTGACCAATGAGATCGCGGGGCTGCAGGCGGGACTGCCCGACCGAGCATCCATCGAGGCGACGGTGGGAGAGGCCGAGGCGACGCTAGAAGGTGCGGAGGACGCGTGGCGCGCCGCCACGGAGGCGGTCGCGACGACCAAGACGGCGCTCGATGCCGTCGCGCCGCAGTGGCTCGCCGCCCAGCAGGGCCGCGAGGCGCGGCAACGGCTCGAGACGGAACAGGCGACCCTTGATGGCGAGCTCGTCGCGGTGACGCGGGAATTGGAGCGCCTCGCGCTCGAGCAGACGACTCAGGAACGCCAACTCGCCGAGCTCGATCCCACCGCCGCGGAGGCGACCCCCGCCGAGCGGCGCGAGCGGGTGGCCGCCCTGCACGCCGCGATCGCGACGCAGCGTGCCGAGCTCGCGACACTCGAGGAGGAGATCACGCAGCGACGCACCGCGTGGGTCCGCGAGCAGCAGGAGGTCGAGACCCGACTTCGGGCGCTCCGAGCCCAGTACGCCGAATTGCGGGACCAGCGCGATCGCCTCCTCTCGCTCGGTGAGGACGGGGATTGCCCCACCTGCACGCGACCGCTGGGCACGCACTATCGCGACGTCCTCGATCTGCTCGAGCGGCAGATGGAGACCGTCGAGGCGGATGGGGCCTATTTCCGCAGCCGCCAAGGGCAACTACGGGAGATGCCGGAGGAGCTCGCGACGCGTGAGGCGCGACGCCGTACCCTGCGCGAGCAGGGCGAGGTCGCGGAGGACCACCGGGCGCAGCTCGAGGGGATCCTTGACCGGCTCGAACGCGTCGTGCGTGAGGTCGCCGAGCGATCGGCGCGTCGCAGCACTGTGCAGGCGCGTCGCGACGAGACCGCGGGACGTCTCGTCGCGCTCGGTCCCCCGTCGGCGGATGACGCCGCCCTGCGCGAGCGGCATGAGGCCTGTGCCGCGGCCTTTGCCCAGGCGAGCACGCGCGCGGCCGGTGCGCAGGCGACCCGCGAGATGGCCGGCGCCGCGCTCACGCGGGCGCGGGAGGAACGGGCAGCGGTCGAGGAGCGACGCGCGCGCGTCGAGACCCTCGAGCAGGAGCGCGTCCTGCACGACGAGCTCCATCGGACCTACTCCGACCTACGGACGGATCTCAACTACGCGCTCCGTCCCGAGCTCTCCGAGATCGCGTCGCGACTCCTCAGCGAACTCACCGATGCGCGTTACACCGAACTCGAGCTTGACGATCGCTATCGCCTCGTGGTGCTCGAGGAGGGGGTGCCCAAGCCGGTGATCTCCGGCGGCGAGGAGGATGTCGCCAATCTGGTGCTGCGCCTCGCGATCTCGCAGATGATCGCGGAGCGCGCGGGGCAAGCCTTCTCGCTGCTCATCCTTGACGAGATCTTCGGCTCGCTTGACGCACAGCGCCGCGACGCCGTGCTCGCGCTCCTGCGCGGCCTCCAGGCTCGCTTCGAGCAGGTGATCGTGATCAGTCACATCGATGATGTGCGCGATGGGTTGGACCAGGTCTTCTCGGTGGGCTTCGATCCGGAGACGGGGGCGGCCGTCGTCGCCGCCGCGGAGGGGCCGCGCCTCGGCTCCCTCCCACTCGCCGAGATGGTGGGATGAGCGCGCCGCGCGTGCGACTTACGGGGTCCGAACCCATCACGGTGGACGAGATCCCCGCGCTCAATCTCGTCTTCAGCGATGCCTTCAGTGAGCGCTACCGGCGCGATGGGATGACCGGGGTGCGCGTGCCACCGCTCAATCCCGTCCTCTGGCGCTTCGCGATCGAGGCGGCGGGCGCCGGGGCGATGTGCTGGCGTGATGCGCAGGGGCGCATCGCCGCCTTCAACCTGGCGCACGTTTCGGGGAGCGAAGGGTGGATGGGGCCGCTCGCGGTGCGCGAGGATCTGCAAGGGCAGGGGGTGGGACGCGAGATCGTGACGGCGGGGATCCGTCGTCTGCTCGATGCCGGCTGTCGCACCGTCGGGCTCGAGACGATGCCACGCACGATGGACAACATCGGCTTCTATGCGCGGCTCGGCTTCGTCCCTGCGCACCTGACGATCACCGTCACCCTCGACGCGGGGTCGCCAGCGGGACCGCGACCGGAGCGGCTCAGTGCGCATCAGGGGGTGCTGCGGGCGCGCGCGATGACGGAGATCGCCGCCTGCACCGATCAGGTGCGCCCTGGCGCGGATTACGCGCGGGAGATCGAGGGGACGCTGCACCATGGCGTCGGTGACTGCGTGATCGTGCGCGATCCAGACGGGGCGGTCCGTGGCTTCGCGCTGGTGCACGAGGTGCCGCTCGTCGAGGGGCGCGTGCTCGAGGAGCTGCGCGTCCTCAAGCTCGTCGTGCGGGAGGCGGAGGCGCTCCCCGGGTTGATCGAACGGCTCGGGGTGGCGGCGCGTCAGGCGGGGGCGTCACGGGTCGCGGTGCGCCTGCAGGGCGCCTATCCCGATCTCTTGCGGCAGTGCGTCGCGACGGGCGCGCGAGTGCGCTGGACCGATCTGCGGATGACCCTCGCCGGCTACGGCGAGCCGACCCCGACACGCGGGATCGTGCTCTCCAACTGGGAGCTCTGACTCAGCGCTTGGGCGAGCGGCCGGCGGTGCGGGCGCGCTCGGCGCGCTTCACCACGCCGAACACCACGAGGAAGGTGCCGAGGGTCAGGAAGGCGTGGATGACGCCCGGGGCATCGAGCGCGAAGGTCGCGATCGCCCAGAAGACGAGCATCACGACACCGACGAGGGAGAGGAGGTCCATGGTGTGGGAAACAACGCGCATTGACGCTCCGCTGTCCAGTCTCGTAGCTTTGCAGGAGATGATGACGGGACGGAGAGAATTCACTTTTTGAGCCGATAAGTCCTCCGAAGCGGATCCGACATCTCTGCCGACGCCATGCCCGGATGCCGGGAAGACGGACGTAGGGTGAGGGCCTCATGCATTCGACAGGGCTTCAAAAACCTCTCTTCGCTCCCTCCTCTGCCGGGGCCTCGTTCCAGTGGGACGGGGCCCCGGCGCTCTTCGCCTCACGGAACCTCGATGCCGCATCGGGGATTCATGAGGGAGCGGGCGCACCGGCCCGTTCGTCCCTTTGCCCGATCTCTTTGCCATGTCCGTCGTCCAGATCACCCGCATCGTCCGCTTCAACGCCGCGCACCGCGTCTTCAACCCGACGCTCAGTGACGCGGAGAATCAGCGGCTCTTCGGGAAGTGCAACAACCCGAATTGGCACGGGCATAACTACACCCTCGAGGTGACGGTGGAAGGGGGGATCGATCCGGTGACCGGCTACGTGGTGAACCTCCGCGACATCAAGCAGGTGGTGGAGCGGGAGATCGTGGAGCATGTCGACCACAAGAACCTGAACCTCGAGGTCCCCTTCATGCAGGGGATCATCCCGAGCACGGAGAACTTCGTGCTCGCCATCTGGCGCGTCCTCGCGCCCGCCGTCGCCCCCGCACGGCTCGCACGCCTCAAGCTCTGGGAGACGGACAATCAGTATGTCGAATACGACGGGCGGTAAGCCCGCGGTGCACCCGACCAAGCCGATCACCAGCTCGGATCAGTTCGAGGCGGCGCCGCCGATGGCAGCGGCGCGGATGGCGGAGTTCGAGGGGATCATCCGGCGCGAGCTCGAGCTCGTCGGGGAGGATCCCGCGCGCGAGGGGCTCGTCAAGACGCCGGAGCGCGTCGCGAAGGCGATGTCGTGGCTCACGCGGGGGTATGGGATGGATGTCGCCGATGTGGTCGGCGACGCGGTCTTCGCGGAGGAGCACGCCTCGATGGTCATGGTGCGCGACATCGAGTTCTACTCGCTTTGCGAGCACCACATGCTCCCCTTCTTCGGCCGGGCGCACATCGCCTACATCCCGAACGGCCGGATCGTCGGGCTCTCCAAGCTCCCGCGCATCGTCGAGGTGTTCGCGCGCCGGTTGCAGGTGCAGGAGCGCCTCACGCAGCAGGTGGCGGAGGCGATCGAGGAGGTGCTGCGCCCCGAAGGGGTCGGTGTCGTGCTGGAGGCCTCGCATCTCTGCATGATGATGCGCGGGGTGGAGAAGCAGGCCTCGAGCACGATCACCTCGGCGCTCCGTGGGAGCTTCAAGGACGACGCCAAGACGCGTGACGAGTTCCTGCGACTCGCCTACGCGCACACCTCGTCGCGATGAGCCGTCCGCTCGCGGGGCGGACGGCGATCGTCACTGGGGCCTCACGCGGGATCGGTGAGGCGACGGCACGTGCGCTGGTGGCCCTCGGGGCACGCGCGCTTCTCGTCGCGCGAGATGCGGCGGTGTTGGACCGCGTGGCGGGCGAGTTGGGCCACGGGGCCCTCGCGCTCGCGACCGATCTGACCGCACCCGGGGCGACAGAGCGGCTCGCCGCGCGCGTGCTCACGGCCCTCGATGGGGCCCCCGATATCGTGGTACATGCCGCAGGGAGCTTCCCGCTCGCGGCGGTCGAGGCGACCACCGACGCAGATCTCGACCTCGCCCTTGCCCTCAATGTCGCCGCGCCGCTCCGGCTCACCCGCGATCTCCTGCATGCCATGCGTGCCCGTGGCTCGGGTGACATCGTGACGATCGGCTCGGTGGCCGACCGCGCCGTCTTTCCCGGCAACGCGACCTACGCGGCCTCCAAGCATGCGCTGCGCGCCGTCCACGAGACCCTGCGCATGGAGACCCGTGGCTCGGGGGTGCGGGCGACCCTCGTCTCCCCCGCCGCGACCGATACCGCGCTCTGGGATCCCCACGATCCTGACACGTCCACGCATCTCCCCTCGCGCACCGAGATGCTGCGCGCCGCGGATGTCGCCGAGGTCGTGGCATGGGCGGTGACCCGCCCCGCGCATATCAACGTCGAGGAGATCCGGCTCGCGCGGAGCTAGACGCGCACGCCGCGAGTCTCACGCGCGCACCAGCCCGATTCGCGCTCCCTTCATGCGCCTCGAACTCGTCGAACGGCTGCAGTGCCCCGCCGATCACCGCCCGACCCCCCTCGTCGTCGTCGCGTCGGAAGTGGTCGATCGCGACCTTCGTCGCGGGACGGCGGGGTGCATGCAGTGTGGACGCGAGGCGCGGTTCCGTGCGGGGGACCTCTGGGGTGCCTCCGTGGGTGCCGCGACGTCAGCTTCCAGCGAGAGTCCTGAGCGTCGTGAGCGGGATGCGACGTATGCCGTATCGCCGTCGCTCGAGGCCCTCGATCGTTTGCAGGCGCTTCTCGGGCTCACCGAATCAGGGGGCGCGGTGCTCCTCGGCGGACGCTATGCGGCATTTGCCGCCGGTCTCCAAGCACGGCTCGACCTGATGGTGATCGTCACGGATCCCGACGCCTCCCTCTTCACCTCGGCCGCGCGCGTCATCGGGTGGGCCGATGGGGTGCCCTTCGCCGAGGGGACCTTCCGTGCCGCCGCCCTCGATGGGGCGCGGCTGGTGGACGCTGCGGTCCGTACGGTGCGCGCCGGTGGACGGATCGTGGCCCCGATCTCCTGCCCCCGACCCTCGACCGTCACCCTGCTCGCTGCGGATACCGCCGAGTGGGTAGGCGAGCGTGGGGCGACGCCATCCGTGATCCCACTCGAGCGCGCCGCGCCACGGTGAGGCGGTCGGGCCGGCCGCTCTGGTGAGATCAGCTCTTCGGGGTGATGCGGACCCAATAGCGGATGGGACTTCCCGCCACCGGACGGCCATGTCGCCGAACTTCTGCCACCACTTGGAAGCTGTCGGTCGCTACGGGGAGACGATTCGAGAAGACCCGAAGTCGTCGGATGGACATCCCGCTCGTCGAGGTGGTATCGACGACGCCCCGCCGGCCGGCGTTGCTCTGGAGCACGGCAATCGTCGTGTCGCCTGGCGACAACGTGTCACCACGGTAGATCAGCTGCCAACGCACCGGCCATCCGACGACATTGCCGGGAGTCGCCGTCGGGCCCGAGAGGTTGCGAACCGAGACGCCGATGTCGCTAGTCAGATTCGCGGCACCATCGGGGAGCACGTAGTCGAGGGTGAGGCGCGTCGACCCCATCGCACTGACGGTATCAGGGCGGGGGGTCACGACGATCGTCCGTCGTGCGCTCTGGAGCGTACCGAGCGAGGCGAAGACACGAATCGTCCCACTCGCACGCGTCGTGGTGAGGAACCCCGTCGCGCCGATCGTGACGCCCGTATCCGGCGAAAGGAAGCGGAAGTCGACACCGGCGATCACGGCGCCACGCCCATCGTAGGCCGTCGCCTGGAGCGGTGTCGCGACGCCGAACGAGTCTCGCAGCGTGTCGCCGACGATCACGGCGGGGAAGGGGATGCCGGAGAATTCGATCGCAGTGAGCTCGCCTTCCGACGCGACGGGGGTATCACACCCGAGGAGCAGGGCGAGGGAGAGGGACGCGAAGCCCCAGTGGCGCACCGCGCGCGGGGTGGCACGTCCGCACAATCCCATCATCAGTAGCCCAACCGTTCGGCCAGGCGCGTCGCGAGGTTCACGTACGCCTGCGACGCGGGATCAGCTGGCGAGCGCACCACCACCGGTTGGCCCGTCGCGAAGGCCTCGGCGGCGGCCGAGCTCCGCGGGATCACCAGATCCATCATGAGGTGCGCCGGCACCTTCTGTCGGATGTAATTCGCCGTCGTCTCACAGGCGGGGTTCCCCGCCTCATACATCGTGAGCAGGATCCCATCGAAGATGAGCCGCTCGTGCTGCGTCACGATGTCCTGGATCCCACGTAGGATCTGCGGGGTGGTCTGGAGGGCGAGGGGCTCTGCCTGCAGCGGGACGAGCACACGATCGGCACAGGTGAGCGCGGCGCGCGTGACCGGGCCGAGCCCCGGTGGCGTGTCCAGCAGCACGATATCGCACCGTTCGCTCGCCTCGCCAAGCATCAGGGCCAAGAGGTCGGAGGAGGCGATCCCCTCCTGATAGGCCGTATGGTCGGCCGCTTCGGTCACGCTCCCAGCCAGCATCACCCGCAGCCACGGGAGGGTGGTGGGGAGCAGGATCTCACGGAGGCCGCGCAGGCCGAGGAGATAATCGGCGAAGCCGTACTGGGGATGGCCCTGTCGGAGTCCCACCCCGAAGCGCACCGAGCCCTGGGGATCGGTGTCGACGAGCAAGGTGCGAAGGCCGCGCCGCGCGAAGGTGGCGGCGAGATTCACCGAGGTCGTCGTCTTTCCAACCCCGCCCTTTTGGCTGACGATCGCGATGGTGGTGCCCATCTCAGCTCCGCATCGGCTCACCCGCCCCACCGCTCGCGCCATGGAGCTGATCGAGCGTGGCCTGCGCGTGCGCGATCCAGCGGTCGGCATCTTCCCCCCTTGGGGGGTGGGCCAGGAAGGCCTCGAGATGTGCCGCGGCCCCGACGGCATCACCGCGTTTGATCAGCAAGAAGGCCAGTCCGTATTGTGCGCCGCTCGCGGTCGCATCGACCTCGATGGCCCGACGGTATGCGCGGATCGCCTCCTCCACGCGCCCGACTTTGGTCAAGGCGATCGCCATGTTCTGGAGGATGCGGAGATCGGTCGGGTGCTCCCGCAAGGCCAATCGGTAGCTCGTCACCGCCGCGTCGAAATCCCCTTGGCGCTCCAGAACCAACGCCTCGTTCAGATAATCGAGGCGCTGCCGGGCGAACGTGGACTCAGAACGGCCGCCGAAGAGGCGGTCCCAGAATGCCATAGCGTGTCGAGAGGGGGTACGGCTCAAACTATCCGAACGGGCAGGGGCCAGCAACCGCACATCGGGGGTACTACGGCCGCTCAGGCGAGCTCATCTAAGGCGTCCTGGTAGCCTGCGCCCTCCGTGATCCGTTGATACACATGCGCCATGACCTCCGGATTCCCCACGAGGAATCGGCAGTGGGTCGCGCCACTCGACTGGCACGTGACCTCCATGCACCCGACCGGTGCATCGGCGACCCGACCGAGCAGGTCGGCGAACATCCCGGCCGAGTAGTAGCACGACGGGTAGGGCATCGGGGCGTCCGGGTCGGCCTCGGCCCAATCCGCCGAGTCGATCGCGAGCACCGCCTCCCCCATCGGGGTCACGGTGATCCGGCCCCACCCCGCCTCTGCGAGGAAGCGCGCCAGCCCGGCATGAAAGGTCTCGATCGGCAGGGTCTCCGGTGCCGCGAGCCCCGACCGGCCGCACCAGGCCGCGAAGGCATCGAGGACCGAGGCCCCTCCAGCGAATCCCGCCTCTTGCAGGACGCTCGCGAAGCCATCGCCGAGGTCGCGCACCAACGCGGAGCGCAAGGCACGCAGCGAGGTGTGCGGGACCGACGTCAGGGCGAGGGGATCGGGCGAGGAGGGCATCGGCGGGTGGGAATGAACGGTCAGCGCCCGAGGCGGCGCAAGAGTTCGGCCTCGTCGATCACTGGGATCCCGAGGGCGGTCGCCTTCTCGAGCTTGCTGCCGGCCTCCTCACCCGCGACCACGAGGTCGGTCGCTTTGGAGACGGAGCTGGTGACCTTCCCTCCGGCCGCTTCGATCAGTGCCGTCGCGTCCCCGCGCGCAAGGGTGGGGAGAGTCCCCGTCAGCACCACCTTGCGTCCCTTGAACGGACCATCGGCCACCGCCGCCTGCGGTTCATCCATCCGCACGCCGGCTCGGGCGAGCTTCGCGAGGAGGTCGCGGATCGCCGGGTCGTGCGCCCAGGCATGGACCGCCTCCGCCATGGTCCCCCCGACGCCGTGCACGGCCTCGAGCGCCTCGACCGAGGCGTGGGTGAGCGCCTCCATCGTGCCAAAGGTGCGGGCGAGGAGCTTCGCCGATTCCGCCCCCACGTGCCGGATGCCGAGCGCGTTCAGCAGACGAGCGAGCGGCTGTGCCTTGGAGCTGGTGATCGCGGCGACAAGCTGTTCGGCGCTCCGATCGGCGAAGCGCTCGAGTGCACCCACCTGATCGGTGGTCAGGGTGTAGAGATCAGCGACATCCGAGACGAGTCCAGCGGCGATCAACTGCTCGAGTCGCTGGTGGCTGAGTCCTCGGATGTCCATCGCATCGCGCGAGGTGAAGTGCGCGAGGGCCTCGAGCCGCCGACCAGGGCAGGCGACGTTCGGGCAGAAGATGGCGACCTCTTCCTCGTCGCGAACGATGGCGGTCTCGCAGATGGGGCAGCGATGCGGGGCCGAGACCGTGCGCTCCGCGCCCGTCCGGCGCTCTGGGACGGGGCCGATCACCTGCGGGATCACCTCGCCGGCTCGCTTCACCTGCACCACATCACCGATGCGCAGGTCCTTCTCCGCGATCAGGTCGAAGTTGTGCAAGGTCGCGTAGGTGATGGTCGCGCCGCCGACCTCGACGGGGGCGAGCACCGCGCGCGGCGTGAGCGCCCCGGTACGTCCCACCTGGACCTCGATGTCGAGGAGCGGCGTCTCGGCGAGGTCGGGGGCGAACTTGCGCGCGGTCGCCCACCGCGGCACCCGGCCGCCGATCACCCCCAACTCGGCCTGCAACGCCAGCGCGTTCACCTTCACCACCCCACCGTCGATCGCGAAGGCCAGCGTCGGGCGGATCTCGCGCTCCAGCTCACGCGCCCATTCGTGCACCGCCTCGAGCGAGGGGCAGTGGCGACGCGCCGGTGCGACGGGGATCCCCCACGCCACGAGCGTCTCGAGCAGCTCCCACTGCGACCGGAAGGGGAGTGGCGCTGCGCCAGGCACGGCGAAGGCGTAGCCGAAGAACCGGAGCGGACGCTTGGCCGTCTCACGCGGATCCTTCTGGCGAAGCGCCCCCGCGGCGGAGTTCCGCGGATTCGCGAAGACCGCTTCCCCCGTCCGCACCCGCTCGGCGTTCATCCGCTCGAACCCCTCGAAGGTCATGTAGACCTCACCACGAAGCTCGATCAACGGAGGCCATCCCTCACCGGCAAGATGGCGCGGGATGTCGGGGATCGTCCGCACGTTAGCGGTGACGTCCTCGCCCACGCTCCCGTTCCCGCGGGTCGCCGCGGTCACGAGCGTGCCATCACGATAGGTCAGGGAGATCGCCGCGCCATCGATCTTGAGTTCGCAGCAGTAGCCGGCGGCGTCGACCGCGTCCCCGGTGAGCTTGCGGAGTCGGCCCTCCCACTCAGCGAGTTCGGCTTCATCGAAGGCGTTGTCGAGTGACCCCATCGGCACCAGGTGCGTGTGCTTCGCGAGATGACTCTCAGTGATGGTCGCTCCCACCCGCTGCGTGGGGGAGTCGGCGTCGTACAGCTCCGGATGGTCGCGCTCCAGCGCTTGCAACTCGCGAAAGAGGCGATCGTATGCCGCATCGCTGAGCGAGGGGCGATCGAGCACATAGTAGGCATGCGCCGCCTCCTCGAGACGGCGGCGCAGGACATTGGCACGGGCGGCAGGCGACTCGGCCATGGTCACCGCGATCGGAGTCGTTCGGCGGCGAGCCGCTGATAGGTGCGGTCGTTGTATTCGCGTGGGGTCGCCCGCGTGATCCACTCGTACTGCGTGCGGGCGCCCGCGACGTTCCCGCGGTCGGCGAGGACGCCCGCGAGGTCGAGCCGATGCGTGATGCGATCGGGCTCGAGCGCCACCGCGCGCTGTAGCGCGCGCTCGGCCTTCTCCCAATCCGCCTCGGCGAAAACGGAGGCGCCGAGGAGCGTCTTGGCCGCGAAACGCGCCACCGGGTTGAGTCGAAGGATCTCCGCATGCCACATCCCCAACACATGATGCGCGCCGGCGTGGTCTGGGGAGATGGCGAGGGCGGCGAGCACCTCTTCTCGGACGAGGACGGCGTATTGCACGCGGTCGCGCGGGCCGAGGGAGAGCGCCTTCCGTCCCGCCGCGATCGCCCTCACCACACGCACATCGGGATCGCGAGGCGCCAGCCGCGCGGCGGAATCGGCCCACCGCGCCGCATCGGCATAGAGGCGCGCCTGTCGATCAGGCGCCGCGTACTGCCCCGAGTCCACGGCGGCGATCGCCGCTTTCCACAGGGGGGTCGCACTCCTACCTTCTTGGGCAGGCAGCGAGAGGCTCGCGAGGAGCATCATGAGCATCACCAGTCGTCCCCGCCTCATCGTGTCGTTCTCCTGTCGATCGTGCGCGGGCATCGCGCGTCACCGTCGGAACCTACTTCGCCTCCCCCCACGGGTCCAATGCGATTCCTCGAACTGATCGCGCGCAAGCGAGATGGCGGCCGGATCCCCGACGAGGCTTGGCGCCCGATGATGCGGGCCTACGCCACCGGCGAGATCCCTGACTATCAGATGGCGGCGATGGCGATGGCGATCGTGTTGCGGGGCCTCGATCCCGCGGAGATCGAGGGGCTCACCACCGCGATGCTCGAGAGTGGGGCGCGCTTCTCGCTGGGACATCTTCCGACGGCCCGCGTCGACAAGCACTCCACCGGTGGACTCGGGGATAAGGTCTCGCTCATCCTCGCGCCCCTCGTGGCGGCCTGCGGGGTCGCCGTGCCGATGATGTCGGGACGCTCCCTCGGACACACCGGAGGCACCCTCGACAAGCTCGAGGCGATTCCCGGCTTCCGCACCGGGATCTCGATCCAGGAGGCGGAGGCGTTGTTGGCGCGACATCACTGCGCGATGCTCGGCCAGACGGCGGAGATCGCCCCCGCCGATCGCAAGCTCTATGCGCTCCGCGGTGCGACGGCGACGGTCGAGTCGATCCCGCTCATCGCCGCGAGCATCATGAGCAAGAAGTTGGCTGAGGATCTGAACGGGTTGGTACTCGACGTGAAGACCGGGGCAGGGGCCTTCCTTCCCGCACAGGCGGACGCCCTCGCCCTCGCGCGCACCATGGTCGATATCGGGGAGCGGCGCGGCTGCCGCACCGTCGCGTTCCTGACGGACATGGATGCACCGCTTGGCGAGGCCTGCGGTAATGCCCTCGAGGTCGCGGAATCGGTGGCGGTCCTTCGTGGCGGGGGCCCCGCCGAGGTGCGTGAGGTCACCCTGGTCCTGGCGACCGAGATGCTCGTGCTCGGGGGTGCGGCACCCGATCGTGTGGCGGCTCGCACGATGGCGACCGAGGCGCTCGATGACGGGCGTGCGCTCGCGCGCTTCGGGGAGATCGTCGACGCGCAGGGCGGGGACCCCCGCGTCGCCGAGGACCCCTGGGGGGTCATGGCCCGCGCGCCGATCTCCCACGCCATCGCGGCGCCGACCGCCGGAGTGGTGCAGCGCGTGGAACCGCGCGCGATCGGGGCGGCGATCATCGCCCTCGGCGGCGGACGGTCGCATACCGATGACGTGATCGACCCCGCGGTGGGGGTGATGGTACGGGTCCGCCCGGGTCAGCGGGTGGGGGCGGGGGACCCGCTTCTTGTCGTCCATGCCTCCGACGACCGGCGGTTGGCAGCGGCCCTCGAGATCCTGCATGGGGCGGTTCCCATCGGAGTGTCGGCACCGGCGCCCCGTCCCCTGATCTCACACCGGGTGACCGCCGGGGGGGTGGAGGAACTCCCGGGCGCCCTGTCACATTGATACCCTATGAACTTCGACAAGTGGGCCGCCCTCGGGGCGCAGGGAGTCGCCGGCGGGACGATCGTCGCCTGGCTCGCGTTCGTGTATGTCACGCGCCCGGTCTCCTCGGGCGGGATCGACGGGGTCCTTCATCTCTCGCTCGCGGCGGCGAGCTTCGTCCCCTTCGCGATGATCTCGGCGACGCATGCCTGGTTCGCGCAGCAGCTCAAGGCAGGGCGTAGCGTCATCCGCGGCTGATCGACCGACCCTGATGTGAGACGGGGGGCGCATCCATCGATGCGCCCCCCGTCGGCTTACCACCCCTGTTCGCGGTCAGATATCGAGGTTCGAGACGAACTTGGCATTCGCCTCGATGAAGACACGCCGCGGTTCGACTTCGTCTCCCATCAGGGTCTGGAAGATCTCATTGGCCTGGAATGCATCGTCCATGGTGACCTTGAGGATCGTCCGCGTCTCGGGATTCATCGTCGTCTTCCAGAGCTGGTCGGGGTTCATCTCGCCGAGGCCCTTGTAGCGCTGGACCATGAGCGCCGCCTTGCCGTCGCCGGTCTCCATCCGCTCGGCGATCGCATCGCGTTCCCCGAGATCGTAGGCATAGTACTCCTCCTTGCCGCGGGCCACGCGGAAGAGCGGCGGCTGCGCGATGTAGACCATCCCCGCGTCGATCAGCTCCGGCATCTGGCGGAAGAAGAAGGTCAGGAGGAGGGTCCGGATGTGCGCGCCGTCCACGTCGGCGTCCGTCATGATGATGATCTTGTGGTACCGCACGCCGTCGAGCTGGAACTCCTCCTTGATCCCCGCGCCGATCGCGGTGATGATCGTGCGGATCTCCTCGTTGGAGAGGATCTTGTCGATGCGGGCCTTCTCGACGTTGAGGATCTTGCCGCGGAGCGGGAGGATCGCCTGGAACATGCGGTCACGCCCCTGCTTGGCGGAGCCACCGGCCGAGTCACCCTCGACGAGGTAGAGCTCGCACATGGTGGGGTCCGAGAGCGAGCAGTCGGCAAGCTTGCCTGGGAGGTTCCCGACATCGAGCGCCGACTTCTTGCGGGTGAGGTCGCGGGCCTTACGGGCCGCCTCGCGTGCGCGCGCCGCCGAGAGCGCCTTCTCGAGCACGATGTTCGCGACGCGCGGATGCTCCTCGAGGTAGGGGGCGAGCCACTCGTTGACCGCCGTCCGCACGATCCCCTCGACCTCGGAGTTGCCGAGCTTCGTCTTGGTCTGCCCCTCGAACTGTGGCTCGCGGACCTTCACCGAGAGCACGGCGGTCAACCCCTCGCGAACGTCGTCGCCGGAGAGCTTGACCTCCTTGTCCTTCTTGGCGAACGACGACTTGTCGAGATGTTTGTTGATCACGCTCGTGAGGGCCGACTTGAAGCCGGTGAGGTGCGTGCCTCCCTCGTGCGTGTTGATGTTGTTGACGAAGGAGAAGACGTTGTCGTTGTAGCCGTCGTTGTACTGGAGGGCGAGTTCGATCCCGACGTCGTCGCGCTCTACCTCGAGGTACAGGATCTCGGGGTGCAGCGACTTCGCCTTCGCGTTCATGAACCCGACGAACTCCTTGAGCCCACCCTTCGCATGGAAGGTCTCCGTCTTCTCCTGGCCCGGACGCTCGTCGGTGAGGGTGATGGTCACCCCCTTGTTGAGAAACGAGAGCTCGCGGAGGCGGCTCGAGAGGGTCCCGTAGTCGTAGACCAGTTCGGTGAAGATCTGCGCATCGGGCTTGAACCAGACCTTCGTCCCGGTGTCCTTCGCCTTCACGGTGCCGAGGACGGTCAGCTTGGTGGTGGTGTCGCCGCGCGCGAAGTCCATGTAATGCTCCTTCCCGTCACGCTTCACCCAGACCTTGAGCGTCTCGGAGAGGGCGTTCACCACCGAGACGCCGACGCCGTGCAACCCGCCGGAGACCTTGTACGTGTTCTTGTCGAACTTGCCGCCGGCATGGAGCACCGTGAGGGCGAGCTCGAGCCCGGGGAGCTTCTCCACCGGATGGATGTCGACCGGGATCCCGCGCCCGTTGTCCTCGACCGTGATCGAGTCGTCGGGGTGGATCGTGACCTGGACGGTGTCGCAAAAGCCGGCGAGCGCCTCGTCGATCGAGTTGTCGACCACCTCGTAGACGAGGTGATGCAACCCGCGATGCGAGGTCGACCCGATGTACATGCCGGGCCGTTTGCGAACGGCTTCGAGTCCCTTGAGGACTTGGATGCCGGAGGCGTCGTACGAGGACTCGGAGACGTCGTTGGTCTTGGCCATGGCAGTAGAGGGGAGGGAGACCCTGAAAGTTACCCGAACCGCCCCCCCGCTAGCAACGCACCGGACCCTCGATTTTCAGAGGGAAAACACCCCCCGCGGGGTCAGCGCAGGAGCTCCCATCGGAGCCGGCGCACCGGGTGCGTCACGGCGGCCCCCGCGAGGCGCGCGAGGAGCTGTGGTTCCATCAGCGAGAGCTCGGTCATCCACGCATGCGTTCGGACCCCCACGACGAGGGTCCCATCCTCGGTCAGGATCCTCGGCTCCGTCACCGCGGCGATTCGCGCCCCCACCGCCGTCGGCCACGCCGCCATCGCCTGGGCCCGCGCCACGGCCTCGGTCAGCCCCGCGGCGGCCAACACCTCTGGGAGCACCTCGCCGATCGTACGAGGCCGCCCCGCGCTGGGCTCGTCGCCGCGCCGCCTCATGCCGCTGGGGCGAAGGCGCCGGCGCGCACCGTCCAGCGCGCGAGTCGCGTGAAGCGTGCGGGGATCTCGTCCGCCCGTGGCACGCACACCACATGCTGCCCATCCCCGATCCCGTCGAGCAACGCGAGGATCCGTTCCGTGCGGCGGCGATCGAGCTCCGCGAAGGGATCGTCCAGCAACAGCACCGGCATCACCCCAGTGGTCGCCTGGTGCGTCGCCCCCTCCAACAGCCGGAGCACGATCGCCGCGGTCCGCTGTTGCCCGGCCGAGCCGACGACGCGCAGGTCGTGCCCATCGAGGGTGAGCGCGAGGTCGTCGCGGTGCGGCCCCGTCTGCGTGAGTCCACGACGCACATCAAGCGGGCGCTGCCGCTGCAACGCGTCGAGGAGCGACTCGGCGCTCGCCTCCTCGGCGAACGCCCCCGCATAGCGAAGCCCCGTGGTCGCCGTCTCCCCGATGGCGGTGCACCGCGCGGTGAACTCCGCGCTCCGTGACCGCACCCAGGCCTGTCGTTCGGCGATCAACGTCGCCCCGTGCTGCGCCAGCGCGGGCTCCCATGCGGCGACAGCGCCAAGCTCGGTGTCGCGTCCACCGGCCCGCGCGGCCTCGCGCAGCGCGGCGTTCCGACGGCTCAGCGCCGCGCGGTAGTGTCGCAGCGCCTGCAGATAGCGCGG